>ENA-OSEY01000292-OSEY01000292.1-marine-metagenome-genome-assembly--contig:-NODE-292-length-36786-cov-4.520499_pt1 | contig 36786 bp, 34 predicted proteins | sample MGYA00248465_ERZ534230 | MGnify/ENA primary metagenome ERZ534230 (study PRJEB26409, sample SAMN06344110) | marine metagenome | isolation source: Sea water from surface | place: Atlantic Ocean:Southern... | reverse complement strand
AGCAGCACCCCATTGGCGCCCGCCTGCACCGCCTCCAGCGCCTGAGCCTCCGTCTCCGCTTCCACAATCACGGCTGTGGGCCAAGGGGCCTGCTCACGCACAGCCGTGATGGCCGCTGTGATGCCCCCCGCCCAGGCGATGTGGTTCTCCTTGAGCATGGCCGCGTCATCCAGCCCCATGCGGTGGTTGATGCCGCCGCCGCAGCGCACCGCGTATTTCTCCAGCAGACGAAGCCCAGGGGTGGTCTTGCGGGTGTCGGCCAGACGCACACCGCTGCCCTCAAGCTGGGCCACCAATGCGGCGGTGGCGGTGGCAATGCCCGAGAGCCGCATGGCCAGGTTCAAGGCGGTGCGTTCCCCGGCCACCAAAGCAGTGGCCGGCCCCTGCAGCTCCAGCAGGCAGTCACCGGCCTCAACAGCGTCACCGTCCTGACGCAGCAACCGAAGGCTCACCGCGGGATCCAGCCGCTGAAACAAGCGCTGCACCAATGGCCCACCACAAAACAAACCCGGCTGTTTGGCGACCCAATGGGCCTGACCCTGCTGGCCCTGCAAGGCAGCCGCCGTCAGATCGCCGCGGCCGATGTCTTCCGCCAGCCAGGCCTCCAAGGCAGCGGTGAGTGCCGGGGATTGCCAGTCCAAACCGTTCCAGACGTCCGCTGAACCTATTTTCCGATGCAGAAGCGCGAAAACACCCGATCCAGCACCGCTTCGGTGAGTTCTTCCCCGGTGATCTCCCCCAGCGCGCGGATCGCCTCCCGCAGGTCGATGGTCCAGAAGTCCCAGGGCAGCTGCTGGGCCGCCACCTCCTGGCTGCGGGCCAGGGCCTCGGCCGCCCTGGCCGCCAGATCGCGTTGGCGTTGGTTCAGCGCCACCAACATGCCGTCGGTCCCTGCTGCCCCACAACGCTCCAGCAGGGCCTGCACCAGATCGGCCTCCCCCGTGCCCTCCAACGCCGACAGCTGAACATCCACCGGCTGAGGGAACGCCCCCGCAGGGAGATCCGCCTTGTTGGCCACCAGGATCCTGGGGATCTGCTCAGGGATGCGCGCCAGCAAGGCGGCGTCTTCGGCGGTCCAGCCCGCATGGCCGTCGAGCACCAACAGCACCACATCCGCCGTGGCCAGCGCTTGCTCGCTGCGGGCAATCCCCAGCTGCTCCACCGCGTCATCGGTGCTGCGGATGCCGGCGGTGTCGAGCAGGGTGATCGGCACCCCCTCCAGCACGATCTCGCTCTCCAGCAGATCCCGCGTGGTGCCCGGCAGATCGGTCACGATCGCCCGCTCGCGGCGGCTGAGCCGATTGAGCAGGGAACTTTTTCCCACGTTGGGGCGACCCACCAGGGCCACCCGCAGGCCCTGGCGCAGGGCATCGCCCCGCTCGCCATCGCGCACCAACTGCTGAAGCTCCAGACGCACGGCTTGCAGCTGCTGCAGCAGGGCCTCGCCATCGAGGGGCGGCAGGTCCTCCTCGAAATCCACCCGAGCCTCCAGTTCGGTGAGCTGATCGAGCAGCCGTTCCCGCAGCACCGTGATCTTGGCCTGAATGCCGCCATCGAGGCCCGCCATGGCCAACTCGGCCGCCCGGCGGCTGCGGGCCGCCACCAGCTCACTCACCGCCTCGGCGCGGGTGAGATCGAGCCGGCCGTTGAGCACGGCCCGCTGGCTGAACTCGCCCGGCTGGGCCCGGCGGACCCCCGGCTGCCGCAGCACCTGTTCGAGCACCCGCTGCACGGCGATCACCCCGCCGTGGCAGTGGATCTCCACCACGTCCTCACCGGTGAAGCTGCGGGGCCCGCGCATCAGCAGCAGCAGCACCTCATCGAGACGGCGGCCCTCGCCATCGATCACATGGCCATACACCACCCGGTGCGATCCCCACTCCTGTCGGCCCGGGCAATGCACCACGCTGCGCCCCGTCGCTTCCGCAGCCGGCCCGGAGAGACGAATCACGGCGATCCCGCCCTGCCCTGGGGCCACGGCGGTGGCCACGGCCGCAATCGTGTCGGTGCTGGGCACAGCAGTCGCCGCTGGTGATCCATACCTAGGATCCGGCCGATTTCTGCTGGGTTCATGCGCCGGTTGCTGCGCCTCAGTCGCATCCGGATGCGCCGCGGGGTCCTCTGGTTGTGGAGGCAGGACGGAACTCCAGGCCAACGGGCCCGCGGGTTGGCCGCTGGCGTGTTCTGCGGCTGCTACCCCTTCTTCGGGTTGCAGATCTTCCTCAGCGTGGGCGTGGCCGCGGTGGTGCGTGGCAACCACCTGCTCGCCGCCGCAGGAACCCTTGTGAGCAATCCCCTCACCTATCTGCCCCTCTACTGGTTCAACTATCTGGTGGGCTGTCGGCTGTTGGGCCCCGGCAAAGGCGGGACCAACCTGTCGGAGCTCAATCGCAGCAGCCTGTGGGCTCAGGGGTGGGAGTTCAGCCAGCGCATCCTGCTCGGCTCCACCGTTGTGGGAATGGTGTTGGCGCTGGTGAGCGGCTGGATGGCCTACCGCCTGTTTCTGCGGCGTGAAGCCCGTACCGTGATGAGCAGAGGCAGCTAGCTCGTGCCCACCCGGGCAATCCCGATCACATCCGCCATCGAGCGGATCTGATCCATGGTGCGGCTGAGCTGATCGGAACCCTCCAACTCAACCCGGAGATCAATGCGGGCCGGCTTGCCAGCGGCGGTGGTCACCCGAGCATCACTGACGTTGATGGCCCCATCGGAGAGACGCAGCAGGATGTCTTTGAGGATGCCGACGCGATCGATCACCTCGATCCGCAGCTGCACCGGGAAACGCTGTTTCTCCTGTTCGGCGTGGGCGGTGTTCCAGCGCACGGGAAGCCGCCGTTCCCGCGGAATCGTCTCCACGTTGGAGCAGTCCTGCCGGTGAATGGTGATGCCATGGTTGCCGAGGGCCACCGTGCCCACGATCAACTCGCCCGGCAATGGACTGCAGCAGCCACCAAGGCGGTAGTCCAAGCCCTCCAGCCCAAGGATCGCCCCTTCGCCTCCGGAACGGTCCGGCGCCGGATCCCGCGATGGCAGCAGCGCCGCGGCCACGTCTTCGTTGCTGGGTGGGGCCTGCTGCTGTTCCGCCAGCAGACGCATCTCCTCCCGCAAACGGTTGAGCGCCTGCTGCAGCGTGACGTCTCCGAACCCCAGTGAAGCCAGCAGGTCTTCGGTGGTGGGCACATTGCAGCGCTGCGCCACCCGCTGCATCGCCTCACTGTTGAGCAGGGCATCGAAGCCATCACGGCCCAGCTCCCGCTCCAGCAGATCCTTGCCCCGTTCAATCGTTTCGTCACGGTGGCTGCGCTTGTACCACTGGCGAATGCGGTTGCGCGCCGTCGGCGTAGCGACGAAGTTCAGCCAATCGAGGCTGGGATGGGCCGTCTTGCTGGTGAGCACCTGAACGAAATCACCGTTCTGCAGCGGCGTCGCCAACGGACACAACCGATCGTTGATGCGAACGCCATGGCAGTGGTTGCCCACCTCGGAGTGGATGCGATAGGCGAAATCAACGGCGGTTGCGCCCTTGCGCAAACCGAGCACATCACCCTTCGGGGTGAACACGAACACCTCCTCATCGAAGAGGTCTTCCTTGATTGAAGAGAGGTAGTCGTTGTGGTCGTCATTGCCGCCTTCCTGCTGCCAATCCACCAGCTGACGCAGCCAGTTGAACCGCTCCGCATCACTGCCGCTGCTGGCCGGTGAGCCGCCTTCCTTGTATTTCCAGTGGGCCGCAATTCCGAATTCGGCCACATGGTGCATCTCGAGCGTGCGGATCTGCACTTCGATCGGGCGATGGCGACCGATCACTGCCGTATGCAGGGATTGGTAGCCGTTGGGCTTCGGTAACCCGATGTAGTCCTTGAAGCGGCCGGGGATCGGGCGGAAGGTGTCGTGAACCACCGCGAGGGCGCGGTAGCAGCTCTCGACATTGGGGGTGAGGATCCGCAACGCCGCCACGTCGTAGATCTCGTGGAACTCCTTCTGCTGGCGCTGCATCTTGCTCCAGATGCCAAACAGATGTTTGGGACGACCACTCACCTCGCAGTGCTCTAGGCCGGCCCGTTCCAGCCGCTCGTTCAGCAGCCCCACCGTGACGCCGAGCCGTTGCTCCCGCTCACTGCGCTTGGTGGCCACCTCCTCCTGAATCTCCCGGAAGGCCTCCGGTTCCAGCAATTTGAAGGCCAGATCCTCCAGCTCCCACTTGAAGCGGCCGATGCCGAGGCGGTTGGCGAGGGGGGCATAGATCTCACGGGTTTCGCGGGCGATCCGCTGGCGCTTCTCCTCCTTCAACGCACCCAGGGTGCGCATGTTGTGCAAGCGGTCGGCCAACTTCACCAACACCACACGGATGTCGCTGGCCATCGCCAGGAACATTCGGCGCAGATTCTCCGCCTGAGCTTCCGTGCGGTCGTTGAAGTGGATGCCGCCGAGCTTGGTGACCCCCTCCACCAGTTCACGCACCTCGGAACCGAAGTGCAGCTCGATCTGATCGGGGGTGACGTCGGTGTCTTCGACCACGTCGTGGAGGAAGCCCGCGGCGATCACCGGAGCGCTGGCGCCGATGTCCCGCAACAGATCAGCCACCGCCACCGGATGGACGATGTAAGGGTCTCCACTGGCCCTGAACTGGCCCTCGTGGAGCTGAAAGCCGAAATCAAAGGCCGACACCAACAACGCCTCGGGATCGGTTGGGCAGCTCTGGCCAATGCCGGGCGGCACATTGGCGATGCACTCCTTCAACCATTCAGGCAGAGCGATGCCGTAGTCGTCCGGATGACGGATCGGATGGCGCCTGACTTCGGGCAACGCGCAGCCCACCGTGGCCGAACCCGTGCTGGTTCGGGGCTCTTTGGGTGTGGAGGCAGCGTTGAGCATCCGACCCATCGGGTCAATCCATGGTATTCAGTGCAGGACCCCCTGTCGCTCCTGTTGCACTGTTCATGGGCCGGCCTGTTCTGGAACTCGAACAGCTGCGGTTGCGCTACCCCGGCAGCGACACCTGGACGCTGGATGGACTGAATCTGAACCTCGAGCCGGGGGAGACCCTTGCCTTGGTGGGGTCTTCAGGCTGCGGCAAAAGCACGGTGGCGCGAGCCGTGATGCAGCTGCTGCCCCAGGGAACGGTCTGTGAAGGACGGCTGGCTTTGACCGGCCAGGATCCACGCCAACTCAGGCGACCGCAGTTGCGGCAGCTACGTGGTGAAGCCGTGGGACTGGTGTTCCAGGACCCGATGACGCGGATGAATCCGCTGATGAGCGTGGGCGGCCATCTGATCGACACCCTCAGGGCCCACCGACCTCAAACCAGTGCCGCGGCCCACCAGGAACGGGCCCGAGAACTGCTGGAGCGGGTGGGCATTGGGGCCAACCGCTTCCGCGCCTACCCCCATGAGCTCAGCGGTGGCATGCGACAGCGCCTGGCAATCGCCTTGGCGATTGCCCTGGAGCCGCCGCTGCTGATCGCCGACGAACCCACCACCAGCCTGGATGTGGCGGTGGCCGGGCAGGTAATGGCGGAGCTCAGCGGCCTCTGCCAGGAACTGGGCAGTGCCCTGCTGCTGATCAGCCACGACCTGGCCATGGCCGCCCGCTGGTGCGAGCGCATGGCCATGCTCGATGGCGGACGCAAGGTGGAGGACGGCCCCAGCCACCAGCTGCTCACCCGGCCGCAGTCATCCGTCGGGCAACGGCTGGTGGCCTCCGCCCAGGCCCGGGAAGGGGGCCGTTCACCGGCACGCCCCGACAACAGCAACGTGCTGCGGGTGGAGGAGATGCGCTGCTGGCATGCCGTGGGTGGCGCACCTTGGGCGCCCCTCTGGCTGAAGGCGGTGGACGGGGTGAGTTTCGAGCTCAGGGCCGGGGAAAGCCTGGGGGTGGTGGGGGCCTCCGGCTGTGGGAAAAGCACCCTCTGCCGGGCCTTGATGGGGCTCAATCCCATCCGCGGCGGTCGGGTCAACCTTCTCGGGCAGGACCTACTGAACCTGCGCGGAGAAGCACTGCGAACGGCCCGGCGAGCCCTCCAGATGGTGTTTCAGGACCCACTGGCCTGCCTGAATCCGGCCCTGCAGGTGGCGGATGCCATCGCCGATCCGTTGCTGATCCATGGCCTCTGCTCCAAGGCCGCAGCCCGAGAGGAGGCCCGGCGCCTGCTGGAGCGGGTTGGCCTCAGCCCGGCCGAGCAGTTTCAAGATCGCCTGCCGAAGCAGCTTTCCGGCGGCCAGCAGCAGCGGGTGGCCATCGCCCGCGCCCTGGCCTTGAAGCCCAAGGTGCTGATCTGCGATGAGAGCGTCAGCATGCTCGATGCAGAAGTGCAGGCGGATGTGCTGGCGCTACTGCGGGAGCTGCAGAAGGAGTTGGGGCTCGCAATCGTGTTCATCACCCACGACCTCTCGGTGGCCAGTGGCTTCTGTCACCGGGTGATGGTGCTGGACAAAGGAAAAGTGGTTGAAGAGGGCCCTGGAGACCGAATCTTCAGCGCACCTCAGGCGCCGATCAGCCGAACCCTCGTGGAGGCCTGTCCAAGGCTGCCGCGGTAAGCAACCAACCCGACGCCTGACAGTTAGCTCCAGTCACATCAGCCACCTCCGGGAGTCACGATTGGGTCACAGGTTTTGGTTGAACTGGTGATGGATCAATCCCTGTGCCATGGACACCACCCATCACGCGTCAACGAGGCATGAGCACGTCGGCGGCACAACCTCCGACTTCATCGACATCACCCAGTGGGGAAGCTTCCACGGCTCTAATCACAACTCCGAGCACACCGAACTCGTCGGGGGACGCACGCCCATCACCACAGAAGCCCTCGTGGCTTACAACGGCCTGCGCGCGTTTGCAGGCCTCAACGCGGTCGCCATTGAAGATGTCGGCCGCTGGGCCTTCGACCAAGGGCTCACGAACAATGCAGAAGCCTGGGGAAACGACCTGCTAGGCGTTGGGCTCTGGTATGCCATGCAAGGCGCCAAGGTCGGTTGGATCGCTGACAGCTCTTTCAAGCCAGAACTTCTCGCCGACTTACAACGCACAGCTCGCCTTGGCAGCAGCGATGCAGTGATGGCCATGGTTCAAGAGGTGAGCCATGACGGCTTCGCCAAGTTCCTAATCAGCGAAGGCCTGCAGGAGGCTTTCATCAACACCCTCAAGATGGAGCCCCATTACGGGGGGTGGATGCATGGCCGCACCCACGGCTTCCTCCCGATCGAAAGCGGTGCTATCGCCCATGACATCAACCACCTGACTGTTCTGGGCTGGGATCAAAGTCAGCCCTTCATGAACGACACCTTCGATTGGCCGCAATGGCCAGCACTGGAGGTGAGCGACAACAAGGTGATCAATTACTTCCAAAGCATGGTTTCCCTGGGAGCCCCCCTCGAGAACAATCTCGACAACCTGGGAACCAGCATTTCTGCGACGACAACTCCAACGCCAACTCAACCTGAGATCCCCAACACAGATGCAATAACAGGGGTCGAGGTGGACGTTCAAGGACAGCTGTGGTGGGGTGGACTCACGGCATCACTGGCCGTGACCAACACCAGCGATCAAATCCTGGAGAACTGGGGGGTGGAGTTCATCAGTGACCATCGCTTCAGCGGAGAAGCCTGGGGCGTGAATGTGAACAGTCAGATGCGGGAAGGCGGCGGCTATCGCTATGAAATTTCCGGGGCTGACTGGGGCCAATCGATTGCCCCTGGGCAAACTATCGACGTGGGCTTCAACGCGCTGACGGGAATCACAGACAACGTCAACATTCCGCTCACAGAGCAACTTTTGCTGGCAGAAGGCAGCATCACAGTACTTTGAACGCGGCCTACACACGACGCCTCAACACCCCCAGCAACTTCTCCATCACCGGCGGAAGGGGGGCTTCAAACACCATCCGCTCTCGGGTGATCGGATGGTCGAGCCCCAATTGCACGGCATGCAGGGCCTGACCAGGCAGCTCGATCGGCAATTTGCGACAGCGGCTGTAGGTGGGGTCCCCCACCACGGGGTGATTCATGTGGGCGCAGTGAACCCGGATCTGATGGGTCCGTCCGGTGTCGAGCTTGAAGCGCAACAGGGAGTAGTCGCCGAGACGCTCCACCAGGGTCCAGTGGGTGCAGGCATACCGACCGTTTTCGCTGCTCACCACCGCGTACTTCTTGCGATCCGCCGGATGACGGCCAATGGCGCCGACGATCGTGCCGGAATCACCGCCGGGCACGCCATGAACGACGGCGAAATACTCGCGGGAGGCGATTCGTTTCTGGATCTGAACCTGCAGCCGCACCAGGGCCTCCTGGCTCTTGGCAATCACGATGCAGCCGGTGGTGTCTTTATCGAGGCGGTGCACGATCCCAGGCCGCAGCTTGCCGCTGATGCCGGGCAGGTCCGGGCAGTGATGCAGCAGGCCGTTCACCAGAGTGCCGTCCTTGTTGCCCGGCGCCGGATGCACCGTCAGTCCGGCTGGCTTGTTGAGCACGATCAGATGGTCGTCCTCAAACAGCACATCCAGATCCATCGGCTCCGGCTTGAGGTACGGCAGCGGTTCCGGTGGCGGCATCCAGAGCTGCACCTCATCGCCCTGGCGCAGGGGTGTTTTGGCCTTGCCGGTCTTGCCGTTGACGCGCACGTAGCCCGCGTCGATGAACTTCTGAATCCGGGCGCGGCTCTGCTCGGTGCGCTGGCTTACCAGCCAGCGGTCCAGCCGCATCGGCAACGGCTTGGGATAGGCCAGCGTCAGCAGCTCGCCCTCCCCTTCGCCAAAGCGATCCGTGAAGGTCTCCTCCGGCAGCGGAGGACGTTTCCAATGCGGGCTCATGCCGGCAGCTCCAGGGCGATGCTGCCGAGGGCGGATTTACGGAAATCATCCAGCAACCGCTGGGCCATGCGCGCTGTCTCACCGGAGGTGTGGCGGGCTGCTGCGGCATCCAGCCAAAAGGCGGGGTCGGCCGTTTCACCGCTCAGGGGAATGCCGTAGCGCTCCTGCAGCAGCGGAATCGTCACGCCAGCTGCAGCCTGGGATTCCACATCCAGGAGCAACTGCAGGAAGGCCTGGGCCACCAGCTCACCGTCGTAGGCGGCCTGGCCGATGTCGTCGCAAAGGGCCAGCCGCAGGGCCGCCTGCTGGTCATCGAGCCGAGGGGGCAGCACGCCAGGGGCATCGAGCAGATCCAGGTCTTGCCCCAGACGCACCCAGCGCAGGGTGCGCGTCACCCCGGCCCGCCGGGCACTGGCCACCACCTTCTGCCGCACCAGACGATTGATCAACGCCGACTTGCCGACGTTGGGGAAGCCCAAGGTGAGCGCCCGCACCGGCCTGGGCCGCATGCCCCGGTTGCGGCGGCGTTCGTTGAGCTGGTCGCCGGCACGAATCGCGGCCTGCTGCACCTGCTTCACGCCGGTTCCGGCCTTGGCATCACACCAAACCGTCTTCTGACCCTGAGCCTTGAACCAGGCCTCCCAGGCCTCCTTGGCCGCCGCGGTGACCATGTCGCGCCGGTTGATCACCAACAGATGCTGTTTGCCCTTCAACCAACGATTGAGATGGGGATGCCCCGTGGCGAGAGGGATGCGGGCATCACGCACCTCAATCACCAGATCAACCTTGTCGAGATGGCGTTTGAGCTGCTGCTCCGCCTTGGCGATGTGGCCGGGGTACCACTGGATCGTTGGGGTGCTCACGAACGCAAACGCACAGAACAGACGGCCAGCCGGAACAGATTCACTTTGAACGCGCTGGCGCCATTGCCATTCACACGGGTTAATCTCACCCCGTTTTCTTACCGCACGACACAACCCTATGGCGAAGCGTTCCCTGGCCAGCCTCAACGCCGGCGACCTGAGCGGCAAACGCGTTCTCGTGCGGGTTGACTTCAACGTGCCCCTGAACGACACCGGTGCGATCACCGACGACACCCGCATCCGTGCCGCCCTGCCCACGATCAACGACCTGATCGGCAAAGGCGCCAAGGTGATCCTGTCCGCTCACTTCGGCCGTCCCAAGGGCCAGGTGAATGACGCCATGCGTCTCACCCCCGTGGCCGCTCGCCTGAGCGAACTGCTGGGCAAGCCCGTGGCCAAGACCGACAGCTGCATTGGCCCCGACGCCGAAGCCAAGGTGGGCGCCATGGCCAACGGCGATGTGGTGCTGCTGGAGAACGTGCGTTTCTTCGCTGAAGAGGAGAAGAACGAAGCCGGTTTCGCTGAGAAACTCGCAGGCCTAGCTGAGGTGTACGTGAACGACGCCTTCGGCGCCGCCCACCGTGCCCACGCCTCCACCGAGGGCGTGACCAAGTTCCTCAAGCCCTCCGTCGCCGGCTTCCTGATGGAGAAGGAACTTCAGTACCTGCAGGGTGCCGTGGATGAGCCCAAGCGTCCCCTGGCTGCCATCGTCGGCGGCTCCAAGGTGAGCTCCAAGATTGGCGTGCTCGACACCCTGATCGACAAGTGCGACAAGGTGCTGATCGGCGGCGGCATGATCTTCACCTTCTACAAGGCCCGCGGCCTCTCGGTGGGCAAGAGCCTGGTGGAAGAGGACAAGCTGGAACTGGCCAAGGAGCTGGAAGCCAAGGCCAAGGCCAAGGGCGTGCAACTGCTGCTGCCCACCGACGTGGTGCTGGCCGACAACTTCGCCCCCGATGCCAACAGCCAGACCGCTGACATCAACGCCATCCCCGATGGCTGGATGGGCCTCGACATCGGCCCCGACTCGATCAAGGTGTTCCAGGAGGCCCTGGCCGACTGTCAGACCGTGATCTGGAACGGCCCCATGGGCGTGTTCGAGTTCGACAAGTTCGCTGCTGGCACCAACGCCATCGCCACCACCCTGGCCGACCTGAGCGGCAAGGGCTGCTGCACGATCATCGGTGGCGGTGACTCCGTGGCAGCCGTCGAGAAGGCAGGACTGGCCGAGAAGATGTCCCACATCTCCACCGGCGGCGGCGCCAGCCTCGAACTGCTGGAAGGCAAAGTGCTGCCCGGCGTGGCTGCCCTTGACGCCGCCTGATCAGCGGCTCAGGCCTCGAGCCTGCGGCCGTTGGCAGCGGGTTTTCCGGCGCGCGCCTTAAGCCCCAGCTGATTCCGCACTTTGTTCATGTCTGCCCGGTAGTCCTGCTTGAGGGACTTCCGGGCTTTTTTCTTGTCCTTGCGGCACATCTTGAACTCATCCAGGGATGAGGCCGCATCAACGCAGATCTGATGGCTCTGCAGCAGATCAACTCGACGAGTTGTCCTTGAACCAGGTCTTGCGGGCCTGGAACAGCACTTCGGCCTGCGCGGGAGACTCGTCACGACCGGCCGCATCCGATGGAGCGATCGTGATCACCGGGGCCGCCAACAGGGCAGCGAAAGCGAGGGAAGCCGCGGAGATGCGCGCCATTCAGACCATCGGGATAGATCCATTCTGGAGTGATCCGTCAATCAGGATCTGATTGCTTCGCCGTGAGTCATGACCAGATGTGACCTGAGCCTGGGCTTCGTGGGGTTGGGGGCTCTTGGCTTGCCCATGGCGATCAACCTGCACCGCGCAGGGTTTCCACTACGCGTGCACACCCGCAGCCGCAGCGCCGAAACCAGCGCGGGGCTCGAGGGTGCGATTCGGTGTTCCAGCCCAGCCGACGCCAGCACTGGCGTGGATGTGCTGCTGCTCTGCGTCAGCGACGATGCAGCCGTTGAAGAGGTGTTGTTCGGCCCCAACGGTGCCGCATCACAGCTGAGCGATGGCAGTGTGGTGCTGGATTGCTCCACCATTGCTCCCGCCACAGCCCAACGCTGTGGGGAACGCCTGGCAGGCCAGAACGTCCATTACCTGGATGCCCCCGTCACCGGTGGCACGGAAGGCGCCAAACGCGGCAGCCTCACGGTGCTGGTGGGAGGAGCCAGCGAGCTTCTGGAACGAGTTAAGCCCATCCTCGAGGTAATTGGAGGCTCCATTCATCACTTCGGCGGCGTGGGGCGGGGGCAGCAAGTGAAGGCCGTGAACCAGGTGCTGGTGGCCGGCAGCTATGCCGCCGTCGCCGAGGCGGTGGCCCTGGGCCAGCAGCTCGATCTACCGATGCCACAGGTGATCGATGCCCTCAAAACCGGCGCCGCCGGCTCCTGGGCCCTCGAACATCGAAGCACCGCCATGCTGAACGGCAGCTACCCCCTTGGCTTCCGACTCAGCCTGCATCGCAAGGATCTCGGGATTGCCCTTGATGCAGCCAAGGCCGTCCAACTGGATCTGCCCGTCACCACGCTGGTGGAACAGCTGGAACTCGATCTGATCAACAACGGCCATGGTGATGAGGACGTGTCCGCCCTGCACCGCTGGAACCAAACGAGGCAGGAGAGCTAGTTGCTGCTGACCACCCTCACCCGCTTGGTGGCCGTCACCACCCCATCGGGATGCACCAACATCAGGGCCCAGGACTGCGAACCTGGTTGCTGCGGTGCCTGAACGCTCTTGAACAACCCACCACCACCCTGGGGCGCCAGCGGCAGATTGGGGCGCATCTGAGCCAACAGTTGCTCATCAGTGAGGTTGATCAAGCCACCCGCCACCAAGGCCTGGCCCAGCGGCTCTTCAACAATCAAGTCGACGTCGTAGCGACTGCCAGTGAGCACTACATCGGGGATGGCGACCTTGACGGCCAAGGGGCGTTCACCGCTGCGCAGCAACGACTCCTGGGCCAACAGTTCCTGTTCCACAAGCTGACCATTGTCCAGACGAATCGCGATCTCTTCGCTGGCCTCCAGGGCATAAGTCAGCCCCTCGGATTCAGCGACACCCCGCACCCGCAGGCTCAGGGTCGGGCGACCATCCGGCGTGGGCGCTGCGGGTTTCACTTGCCAGGTGACCTCGGGGAAATCCTGCTGGAATCGTGCAAAGCGCTGGGTCAGCACCGGCTGCAGATCAACGCTGGCCAGCGTGTCGAGCGCTGACGCACTGCCACTGTTCAAGGCTGTTTGCAGGCGATCGCTGAAACGTTCCAAGGCACTTCCTTCGCGAGCGGACTGCGCGACGGAATGGGTTGGCGACAAAAGCATCGCCACGGCCGAGACGAGCGTGACTCCCAGGAAACAACGCACGGGCCGGAACGCGACAACCCAATTAAGTTAGGCCTGGTGAGCGGTGACGGCCGACGCAATGACCCGGCTTCTGATCGCCGCCAGCGGCACCGGCGGCCATCTCTTCCCCGCTCTAGCAGTTGCTGAAGCCGTTGAAGAGCTGTGGCTTGTGCGCTGGGTTGGCGTGCCCGATCGCCTCGAAACACAACTGGTGCCAGAACGCTTTGGTTTGGTGTGTGTGAACGCCGGTGGGCTGCAGGGTCGCGGGCTCAAAAAGTTGCTGCAGCTGCTGCGGCTGCTGCTCGCCAGCGTCAGCGTGCGGCGAGCGATCCGGCGAAACGCGATCGACGCGGTGTTCACAACAGGCGGTTACATCGCCGCCCCAGCGATCCTGGCGGCGCGTTGGTGCGGCATTCCCGTGGTGCTGCATGAATCCAATGCCATCCCGGGGCGGGTCACCCGATTGCTGGGTCGCTTCTGCAGCGCCGTGGCCATCGGCCTCCCCGCAGCCGCCAAGCGCATCCCAGGCAGCCAGCCAGTGCTGACGGGAACACCGGTGCGTTCCAGCTTTCTGACCCCACAACCCCTGCCGAGCTGGGTCCCCCATGGCGCCGGGCCGCTCCTGGTGGTGATGGGCGGCAGTCAAGGCGCCGTTGGCCTCAACCGGATGGTGCGTGCGGCGGTGCCGGCCCTTTTGGAGCAGGGCTGCCGCGTGGTGCACCTCACCGGCGACAACGACCCCGACGTCGAGCAGCTGCAGCACCCGCAACTGGTGGAACGCCGCTTCAGCGATGAGATTCCCGGGTTGCTGCAACATGCCGACCTGGCCATCAGCCGCGCCGGGGCCGGCAGCCTCAGTGAACTGGCGGTTTGCGGCACCCCAGCCGTGCTGGTGCCGTTCCCGCAGGCAGCAGACAAGCACCAGGAAGCCAATGCCGCCTGCGCCGCATCCCTCGGTGCAGGGGTGATCGTGCATCAGCACGAGCCGGATCAGCCCACATTGCTGAACACCGTGCAACGGCTAATGGCCGTGAGATTGGGACAATCCGATTCAGCGGCCGATCCTCTCGCCCAGATGCGTGAAGGGATGGCTGCCCTGGCGGAACGAGATGCCGAACAGCAACTGGCTGCCTTGCTTCAGACGCTGGTGGATTGAATCAAGCCAGAGGGTTGCGCTGCAACTCCTCACGCAATGCCCTGATGATGCGGCGGTTGTGGCGGCGCGATTGCAATCCGATCCGCAGCCAGTTCTCACTCAGGCCCTCAAAAGAGCGGCAATCACGCAGAAGAATGCGATGCCGGTGCTCCATCGCTTCCCGCAACGGCACCAGAGAGCGGTTGGAGCGAATCAGCCGGAAATTCACCGCCGACGGCATGGGGGTAATCCCCGGCAAAGCAGCAAGCTGCTGCTGCATCCAGGCGCCTTCTGTGGCCACCCAACGCTGCACTCGCTTGCACCAACGCTGGTAACGCCGCGGCGATGCCAACAACCGTTCGCCAACAGCCAGAGCGATGCCGTTCACGGGCCAAGGATCCCGCCACTTCGCCCAACGCTGCAACCGCTGGGGCTGCGCAACGGCATAACCCAATCGCAACCCGGCGATGCCGTAGAGCTTGGTGAGGCTGCGGATCACCACCAGGTTGGAATGCTCTGCCACCAACGGAATCAATGACTGCTGTTCGCCATTAGGTACCAAGGGCAGGAAGGCTTCATCGCAGATCACCAGTAAATACCGCTCCAACATCGACTCCAAAGACGCACGGCTCCAGAGCTGCCCGGTGGGGTTGTGGGGATTGCAGACCCAGGCCACCGGCGCCTGAAGAGAAGGATGCGGCAGCGGCCCGGCTTTATCCCAGCTCAACACAAGGGGATCGTCGATCCATGCAGCGTTCCAGCACTGCAGAGCCCTTCGATAATCAGCAAAACCAGGCGCCAGCAAACCACTGACACCCTCCGCGGCAGCGTCCCGCGCCGCCCAGGTGAACAACTCGGCCGCTCCATTGCCAGGCAACACAGCATCAGGATCCAGACCGTGCAGGGACGCCATCGACTGCCGCAGTGACGTCTGGTCCCGATCGGGATAGTCGCGGATGGCGGCCAACGGGATGCGAGAACAACGCGGACTCCAGGGGGCCAAGGAGGCACTGGCATCCAGCAACTGCGATGGCCTGCAGTTCAACCTTGAGGCGGCTGCTTCGCGGTTGCCGCCATGGCGCAGGTCGACGCCCATCCCGACTCCCGATAAAACGCAGAGACATCACCAGAGTGGCCCACTGCCGATGCCAGCACGAGTGCTGCTATTCACACTGCTGTTCGCCGCGCCACTGGTGGCACGGGCAGACGATCTGATCGTGTTGCTGCAGCGACGGAATTGCCCGGACTGTCGCCTGGCGGATGTGGATCTGGTGCACGCCAACCTGCGGGATGCAGATCTTCAGGGAGCACAACTGCAACGCGCAAACCTCGGACAGGCACTCCTCGATGGGGCAGATCTACGGCAGAGCAACCTGCAGTTCACCAACCTGCGGGGGGCGTCCCTGCGGGGAGCAGATCTGCGCGGCAGCACGCTCTATGGCACGGATTTACGCCAAGCCGACCTCAGTGGAGCCCAGCTCGATAAGGGGGCACTCGAACAGGCTTACTGGCAGGGGGCCCAGGGCATTAGCGCTGGCGTACGAAGCCATGCCGCACTTCACAACGCTGGAGTAACGGCAGCAGAGAACGGTCAATGGAAACGGGCCGAAACCTTGTTCAGTGCCGCAATCACGGTTGAACCTGAGGAGCCACTGAGCTGGGTAGCACGGGGGTTATCCCGCGGCGAACTGGGGAACACCAAGGGCGCCTCCAGAGATCTGGCCTATGCCGGTGAACTGTTCGGCGAACAAGGTGACCAAGAGAAAGCCCAACAACTACTGGAAGCCAGCCAAAAAGCCACAGCAGCCATGGCCGACACGGCGTCGAAACGGGGCAATGGCATTGGCTCGCAGCTACTTGGAGGAGCACTCTCCACCGCTCAGGCCTTGGCACCCCTAGCCCTACGGGCTTTATCCCCAATGCTGCCCTGACTTAAAAAGCATTCTGCATTAACTCAGTGGCTTGTTGAGTGGCCGGTCGGTAGCCGTAACCGAAAACACCCCCCTGGTCATCATCGAGAACACGTGGGGTCACCAGAATCACGAGTTCGTCCTTAGATCGTGTTGATTGCCTGCTGCGGAACAAGCTGCCAAGCAAAGGGAGATCACCCAAGAAAGGCCACTTGCGAACTGCCTCGAGCTGTGATTCAGACACCACACCGGTGAGAATTAATGTCTGGCCATCCCTCAGACGAATGGATCCAGACTCCAATTCACGTCTATTAAAATTGTAGATCTGCACACCACCCGTATCTGATAAAGAAGATTGAACTGCAGGAATAGGAATAGAAATCGAGGGATTCAAGTTCATGGTGATAAATCCATTGTCATCAATCTTGTCAACATTCACCTCAAACGTGAGCCCAGCATTTTCCTTTTCATAGGTGTATGAAGTTGTACCGGTGTCACCATTTTCATCCCGATCGACATTCACAACGTAATCTTGGCCTGTTTCCACAGTCGCCTTCTGCCCTTCCTGGACCAACAATGTCGGCTGAGCGAGTATTTTTGCATTTCGCGCTACAACCTGGGCTTCAAGGTAGGCATAGAAAGAATTGTCTGGCTGCCGGTACTGATTCGAATCTGACACATAAACAGGGCGGCCTTTCTTGTCGTAAACAGGCTTCAGGATCTGATCCGCAGCTGGATCTTTCGAAGGCACATAAATTGGCTGACCATTAATATCGTACACCGTGTTCAACTGTGTCGCATTTGGGTCATTCGAAGGCAGAAAGACTTTACGACCACTTGAATCAAGCAGGTCCCGCGTTTCCAATTCTCCCTCAGAATTTATAAATCGTTCCTGCGCAACCACATACTGGGGCACTACTTCTTGACGCACCGTGACGGGATCAATCACACGCTGCCTAGGAACCTTGCCGTTATTGGAATACGTACCAGGAATTCCAGAAACGCCCTCGCCATAAGTTCCTGAGCCAGCGGTACCACCCGGCTTGGCCTGGCCAAAGTTGAGATGCCCCGTGCCGCTGTCGCTGACAATAAAAGTGTCCCCCATACGGGCAGAGAAACTGGAATCAAGAAGCTCATCATTATTGAGGTTCACGTTCAAAATCTGTACCTTCACTGCCACTTGGCGACGGCGCAAATCAAGCTGCTTAAGATAATTCTCAGCAGAAGTAATCAATTGAGGGTCACCAACCAGCGTGACCGTGCCAAGTCGTGTATCTGTTGTCCCCGTCAAACCAAGCAATGGTCCAACAGAAGCGCCATAGGTTTCAACTTTGGTCGTTGTCTGATTGATGCGACTAGCCTGATTGCTCAGCTGACTGGTACCGACGGATGAGGGCTCACCGGTTGTCGTGGTGATCGTATTAATAACATTCATTGATGCCCCAAGGCTGGCCAAATAATCTGCAGCTTTATCAACCTTGACCTGATTGAGTCGAAAAACTTTCGACATCTGTGGGCCAAATGTCTTTGATGAAACGGAGGTGCCAACCATCAAGGTTCGACCGTCCAACTTTGCCTGGAGACCAGAAGCCAACAGCACACTGTTCAAGGCCCGATCAAATCGCTCTTCCCGGAATGCCATCGTCACGCCAACAGGCTTCGCCTTATCGGGATCCGGGTCAGGCTCGCCGACATAAACGAAGCTATACCCACCCAAACGGGCTAATGACATCAAGGCGTCCTTGGCTGGCGCATTGTTCAAGGTCAGGGAGACAGAAGGGCCCGGTGCCTGCACGTAGCTGCGGTTATTGAGCAGCATGGAGCCGACAGCGATGTCTCCCAGAGGAGGTGCCGAAGCACGGGCTCGCATCGGCGGAACCACCACAGGCTGCTGAACCCGTCCAGGCCGGCTCAGATCCAGTCGCCCGCTTTGCAGCGCTGTCGATGAAATCGGCAACTGACGAAACGACACGATCAAGCTGGAACCATCCACACGGATCAAGGGTTCAGGCAAAGCCATTCCCTCCATGGCTCTGACCGACAATTCGAAGTCCGCATCCGCTCCAGCTTTGAGTCCGATAGATGCCAAGCCAACGGAGGGCATCTCAACGTCCTGAGGAGCGGCTAATTCAGAGGACGAGCTACCGCGCAAACGACCAAACCAGCGCGATGACGAACTGCGCTGGTTGATCAAGCGTGGATTACTACCAAGACCCGAAACGACAAGATCGACGCGATCCCCGAAACGACGCAACTTCATCGCGACCATCGTTTGAGCCACGGCGGGTGCAGGAGCCAACACAGCGGCCATCTCTGCAATCGAACAACTGAAACCAATCAGGATGGCGAGGGGAAGCGAACGTCGAAACAATGAGCTCCCCACTTCCGTTGTTGCTCTTAGAAGACGTCAGGCCGATCGTATCGATCAGAACCCGCGATCACCAGACTTAACTGGGCGGCATTTCCTGGGAGTTTCCTGAATCGAGATCGATCTCCTGCCGTGGGTCATAAAAGCTCAGTTGAATGATCAACTCAGTTCGTGACTCAACGGGAGCTGTTGCACCCTGATCGTCGTTGCTCATCGCTGCTGCCTTGATCTCAAGGTCACTGCTTTCCACCAACAGTTCAAGCGCCTCCATTTGTTGGAGAAACTCCTGCAAACCGGCATAGGGACCACGAACCGCCAAAGCAACAGATGACTTCTGGTAGCCCAATGACAACAAGGGATCCCCTGAGTCGACCGGATCGTCCCCAGTCCTCGACTCCGACCTTGATGGTTGGGATTCCGATAAAGACGTCGACGCCTTGATCGGCTCGTAGCGCTGTATCTCCACGCCGGAGAGGAGAGCTTGTTGATTCAGAAGTGCCAGAAAGGTCTGCACCTTGTCTCTTCCGGCGAGCAGGTCGATCAATAACGCCTGCTGCTGTTCAGCCTCTTCGAGGGCAACGCTCGCCTTCTCAAGATTCTTCACCAAAGCTGGGAGGTTGCGCTGCGACAGCAGCAAGGAATCGCGGCGTCGCTCCAGCTTGTGCGTGTCCTGCCAGGCAGAAGGCAGGAATACAAGAAGCAGGGGCATGCTCAGCAGGAGAGCAAAGGCAATGGGCAAACCCACCAACACCCGACCACGGGTGATCCATTGGCGACGCTTGGAGGGGATGAGATTGGTCACGGCGAAATCCCCTGGGCTCGCAACAACTCATAACGACGAGCCAAACCTTCAGAACCCAGTTCACGAAGGCGTTTAGGCGTAGCGCGGACTGAAGAGTCAATCACTGCTTCCAAGCTGAAATCAATCAGGCCGTTGTTGTTCGCCGTTGCTTTCAAAATCGATGTTCCATCCACGAGCTGCTCCTCCTGCGACTCGAGATTGAGAGCCAAGGCATTGATGCGCTCGAAGGCATCCGAACCTTCTGCTTCTCCCTTGATCAGCAGCTTTGACGGAAGCGCTGCAACCGAGAGCAAGCGAACTCCCTGCGGTGTGACTCGTCGCATCTGTTCCAACAACGCTGATCCGGAGCGCAAGGCCACCAGTTGAGCAGCGATCCGATTGGTTTGTTGATTCAGAGCAGCGCGCTCCGTCGCCATTGTCTTCAGCCTGGTCTGAGCATCCCCCACCCGCTTCTCCACTGGAGCAAGCTTGAGGATCTCAGCCTCAAGGCGACCCTTCTGATTCTCTGAGAAGAGCAACAAAGCAAAGGGAGTAAAGAACAAAACAACTCCCAAAACTGCGCCTTTCAGCAGTAGTTGGGGTAAAGCTTCGTGAGAAACGGGCTCTGGCGGCAAGCCAAGCTCTAGCCGACGTTGCTGCAACAAATCTGGTTTGGGCCAGTCCTGACGAGACGTCATCGCTCCTCCTGGAGCAGTGCCAGCAGCGCCAACTGCTGTAGAGCAGATGGCGCATCAGTCCCATCAACAGCGGCGCCCTGATCCGATGGTTCCGCCCAGGTGGGTAAGGGCTGGTTCAAACAGCACTCCCCACTCGCCTCGTCAACGAGTGGCATCCAATCATCAACCTGTTCGATTGGAACCGACAACCACCAGCCCAGTGCAGATGGCGTTCCGACCGAGCCCTGCCAGGCAGCAACACAGGACCGAATCTCGCGCTGGCAGGCCAAAGGGTCGAACTGCTCAAGCGCGTGGTCCACCTCGGGAACACCCTTGTGGAACAACACCAACCGCATGCGCTTCTCCTCCGCCACAAGCCAAGCCAGATCGCCATCCCACGCCTGCGTGAGTTGATGCAAGGCCCGCTGGGCCGCGGTGAGCGACCAATCAACACGCCGCAGCGGCAGGTCCGCCAGTTCAGCAACCTCGCTCCAGCCCTGCAGCAACGACCGCGGCACACCCACCACCGCCAAGGCCTCCTGCACCGGCGACGACGTGATGTAGCTCTCCGCCAGATCAAATGGCAACTCAACAGGCTGCAGCGCCTGGGGCACAAGACCAGGCGACCCCTCCCATCCGTAGCCGTCGACCACGCACCAGGACGCAGCGTTCAAAGGGAGGCAAAGAACGAGTTCGGCGCCTGGACAATCGCAGTCAAAGATCAGATCAGCGATCAATTCGCCAACGGCTTCCCGTTGCAGCGGCACACCATCACGGCACACGCCATCAGGCCACACCACAACGCGTTGCTGCCAATGGCCACCCTCTTCCCAACAACACACCAAGCTCGAGTTATCTACCGCAATCAACACCGGCTTGACATCAACCAGCCGTCGCCAAGCCAAGCTCAATGCTGTGAGTTGAGGCAGCTCACCAAGAGCAGGCAGTGGCACACAACGCTTCCCACTGTCTTCATGTTATCGACGATGACTCGCTTGAATCACTCCCTCTCAGAGACATTTAAGGGGGCAACATCGAGCAAGTGAGGTGGCTTTCAAGCAACAGGTTCAGTCCTGCCAGGGCAAGCCAGTTCCTGAAGCCTCAGCGATGTTGCGCAGGCCATGGCGGTCCAACTGCAGGAGCAGACCGTCCAGGATCCGCGGCACCAAATCCGGCCCCTGAAAAATCCAGCCGGTGTAGAGCTGCACCAGAGAAGCCCCTGCGGTGATGCGCTCCCAGGCGACTTGCGGAGAATCAATCCCGCCCACACCGATCAACGGCAGCGCTGGGCCAGCACTGGCCCGCAAGCGGCGGATCACCTCCTGAGCCCGCTGACGCAGGGGAGCACCGCTGAGGCCACCGGCTTCCTCCGCCAGAGTTCGTCCGGTCTGCGGCAGCCGCCGTTGCTCCAGGCCCAGCCGATTGAGACTGGTGTTGACCGCGATCACCCCGGCCAGGCCCTCCTCAAAGGCCAAGCGGGCCACCGCATCAATCGATTCATCGTCCAAATCCGGCGCGATCTTCACCAGCAAAGGCGGACAAGCCGGCAGACGCCGCAAGCGCTCCACCAGACGCCGCAACTGGGCTGTGTCCTGCAGATCCCGCAATCCAGGGGTGTTGGGGGAACTGACGTTGATCACCGCATAGTCCGCCAAGGGGGACAACAACTCCAGGGACGCCGCGTAGTCGTCCGGGGCCTGCTCCAGGGCCGTGATCTTGGATTTGCCCACATTGATCCCAAGCACCGCTGGCCGCCGGCCGGGCGGGTCCAGGCGTTGACGCTCCAGGGTTTTCAACAGTGCCTTGGCGCCATTGTTGTTGAATCCCATCCGGTTCAACGCGGCCTGCTCCTCCGCCAAACGGAACAGGCGGGGTTTGGGGTTGCCCGGCTGACCATGCCAGGTGACGGTGCCCACTTCGGCGAAGCCAAAGCCGAAGCGATCCCAGATGCCAGCCGCCACACCGTTCTTGTCGAATCCCGCCGCCAAACCCACCGGATTGGGGAAGCGGCAGCCAAACAACACCTGTTCCAAGCGCAGATCACGCCGTTGCAGATCCGCCGCAACACCATCAAGAACCGTAGACACACCGGGCCAGCGGCGCCGCAGGCTGGCCTGACCCAGGGCCGTAAGCGCAGTGCGGGACAGCTGTTCCGCATCCAGGCCGTCGTCCCGCGCCAGGACCGGGCCAAGCCAACGCTGATAGAAGGCACCGCTGCTGAGCGGTCCGGCCGAAGAGGACGGCGACATGCGCTAGCTCAGGACTGTTCTGATCCTGCCTCGCGACGCTGCAGGGTCCAGCGCCCCTCCGCCTGGGGCTCGACGGTCCAATCCCTCCAGATCCAGCTCTCCCGCTTGGTTTCCAGCTGTTTGAGCGGCTTTTCCACCAATTGCGCCAGCTCCAGCAGCGAAAGGCTGTAACCACCCTGTGCCAAGCGATCGGCCAGCTCCAAGCGCGACAACAGCTGCAGCAGAGGCTTGGGGGCCACCTCGGATGGAGCATCTGGTGCGGCCTTGGAGGAGGGCAGCTCCGACAATCCCTGCTTCAGAGCCAAGGGCGGCTGGGCGTTATGGGAGAACGCCACGGCGATGCGATCCACCCGTTCGTTGTCTGGATCACCGCTGTGGCCTTTGACGTAGCTCAGGGGGACGTCATCCAGACGGGCGGCATCCAGGGCCTTCCAGAGGTCCTGGTTGAGCACGGGCTTGCCCGCAGCCGTTTTCCAGCCTTTGCGCTTCCAGCCTTTGATCCAGGAGCCCAGGCCATCAATCAGATATTTGCTGTCGGTGCGCAGGGTGAGATCCGGATGACGGGGCAGCTGCTCCAGCCGTTGCAGCACCTCTAACGCCGCCTGCAGTTCCATGCGGTTGTTGGTGGTGTCGGGCGCATGGCCACCGAATTCCTCAACGCTGCCATCTTCGAAACGCAACAACGCGCCCCAGCCCCCCGGACCTGGATTGCCGCTGCAGGCACCATCCGTCGCTGCAGCCACGACCCGTCCCCGTCCTTCCGCCATTGATCGGTCCCAACACTGTTCGGTACAACACGGTTTCTGGCGTCACCGTGGATGAGCCGAACCTACCTGCGGGCTGCCGGCCTGACTGCCGTGGGGCTTCTGGCCACAGGCTTGTCGCAGGAGAGCGCAGCACGGGCCTTGTTTGACAGCGCTGCTGTGCCAGAGAAGCACTTTGCTGTGCTGGCACAACCCATCGGCAGGGCCCAGTGGAAGCTGCTGGTGCTTGAACAAATCAAAGCCCAACCGCGCTGCTGGAAGGCACGCCAGGACGGACTGGTGGAGCCCAGCCTGAATCGCTTCAACTTCAGCGGCATCTGCAAGCGCTACCTGGACAGCAATGGCTACTCGCTGCGCAGCGGGGGCCAAGACCTTGGAACCCGCTTCCGCTTCCGGCTCAAGCGATCCGGCACATTGCTGATGCTTGAGGCGCTTGACCCCCAGCAACGGGCACCACTGCTGGTGGGTCAGGCTGCCTTACCAGCTCGCCGCGATCCCAACGGGTTCGTGGCCTTGAGCCTGGAACCGGGCTGGGCCTTGGAACGTCGGGTTTACCAGGGACACCCGTTGAACCACCTGTATTTCGCCCACCAGGAACCGGTGAACCGGCTGCTTGCGATGGCCAGCAGCCGCGGCCATCGCTCAGGCTTCAGCCGACTGGGAGCCCCGATGGCGCCGATCACACCACCGCCGCTGCCCGCTGCACCAGCATCACGCCGACGAAACACACGCCTCGCCAGCAGTGCTCCGATCCGGCTGCAGGTGATCCCCTACCGCCGTTAAGACCAACCGTCACAGTGCCAGTTGCTAGAGCGACCAGACAGGGGCTGACAAGGCAACCCTGCCCCTTATTTTGCGATTGTGTGAGGAGTGCTGAACGCCTCTTCAGGGTCGAAACAAGGACAGACTCCTGAACGTGTTCCTCTCGACAAAAGCTCCGCCTTTGGCGGGGCTTTTTTGTTGCTCAGACAAAGACACAAAAAAACCGGCTCTCGACAGAACCGGCATCTGAAAGAGAACAGGGGGAGAGGGACAAGCCCTCTCCCAAGGCGATCACTTGAGGGTGACCTTGCCGCCTGCTTCTTCGATGGCCTTCTTGGCAGCCTCGGCGTCTTCCTTGGAGACACCTTCCTTGACGGCCTTGGGAGCAGCCTCGACCAGAGCCTTGGCGTCGCCCAGACCCAGACCGGTGGCCTCACGGACGGCCTTGAGGACCTTGATCTTGGAGGAGGCCTCGAAGCCTTCGAGGATCACATCGAATTCGGTCTTCTCTTCAGCGGCCTCGCCACCGCCACCAGCAGCGCCAGGGGCAGCCATCACAACACCAGCAGATGCTGCGGCGGACACACCGAAGGCCTCTTCGATCTGCTTGACCAGCTCGGAAGCTTCAAGCAGGGAGAGGGATTTCAGCGATTCGAGAATTTCGTCGGTTTTTGCAGACATGGTTTTGAAAGGGGAAGCAACAGATCAATGAACAGTGGTCTCGGCAGGGCCGAATCAGCCTTCGCCGCCTTCGGCGTGCTGCTTGAGCGCCCTGGCCATACCAGAGGGAACCTCGTTGATGCCCACAGCGACCTTCGTGGCCACGGCGTTGATGGCACCGGCGATCTGAGCCATGAGCTGCTCCTTGGAGGGGAGATCGGCAATGGCTTTGATCTCGTCCTGAGACAGGAGCTTGCCTTCGAAAAGGCCGCCCTTGGTCTCGGACTTCTTGAGTTCCTTCTGGAAGGTCTGAACGGCCTTCACACCGGCACCAACATCGCCCTTCACCAGGACGAAGGCGTTGGTTCCGGTCAGCAGGGAATCGAGGCTGGCCCAGTTGCTGTCGCCATCAATGGCACGGCGCATCAAGGTGTTTTTGGTCACCTTGCAAACGCTGTCGCTGGCCCGCAGACGATCCCGCAGGTCAGACATTTCCTTGATGGACAGGCCCTTGAAATCAAGGACAAGTGCCAGTTCGGCGTCGGCGAGGAGCTCTTTGAGCTCTCCGACGATCTGCTGCTTGTTCTCCAGCGTGCGGCCCATAGGGATTGGATCGGATCAAAGGAACAAGCTGGGCACACGGCCGATCGAGTCTTCGAAAGGAAGACGAGGCCGCGTGCCGATCCAATCCTGAATGGGACAAAACCGTGTCGCGTCTGCCTCGGCAGGGATTACATCAACGGGAATGACTGACGTCATGCCCAGGGACTTCCTGCTGTCTCTGGCCGGGCGCGTGCCCGATTTGGCTTTCGCCAATCGTTAAGTGTAGAGGAGAGCCGGATCAGCTCCCCTGCTCGATGTCCTGCAGAGCAGAGAAATCGACTTCAACGGAAGGACCCATGGTGGAGGTCACATACAGGGACTTCCAATAACGGCCCTTGGCACCGCTGGGCTTGTTGCGGTCGATGGTTTCCTGCAGGGTCTTGAGGTTCTGCAGCAGGGCATCGGCACTGAAACTGGCCTTGCCGAAGCGGACGTGGACGATGCCGGTGCGGTCGGCACGGAATTCCAGTTTGCCGGCCTTGAATTCCTTGATCGCGGCCTCGAGGTCCGTGGTGACGGTGCCTGCCTTGGGGTTGGGCATCAGGCCACGGGGGCCGAGAACCCGACCCAACTTGGCCACCTTGGGCATCATGTCGGGGGTGGCAATCAACAGGTCGAAATCCATTTCGCCCTTGCTGATGCTTTCCACCAGGTCTTCTTCACCGGCGAGTTCGGCACCGGCGGCTTTGGCTTCAGCCACCTTCTCACCGCGGGTCACCACGGCGATGCGCACGGTCTGACCGGTGCCGTTGGGCAGAGCCACGGTGGTGCGCAGCTGCTGGTCGGTGTACTTCGGATCGATGCCGAGGCGCACATGGGCCTCCATCGTCTCGTCGAATTTCGCGTTGGCGTTGTCCTTCACCAGGGCAATCGCCTCGAGGGGTGCGTAGGCACGGTCCTCGATCTTGCCGGCCAGGCTGGCCAGGCGCTTGGAGATTTTGGGCATGTTCAGAGTTGGGGTTCAGACGACATCAGGGATGCCTCCCCCGTATGGGTTGGAGAAGCGATGCAGCGACGTCAGTCGCTGATGGAAACGCCCATGTTGCGGGCGGTGCCTTCGATGATCCGCATGGCGGACTCAACGCTGGTGCAGTTGAGGTCAGGGAGCTTGGTCTTGGCGATCTCCTCGAGCTGAGCCCGACTGATCGATCCAACACTGCCCTTGGCGGACTCACCGGATCCCTTTTGGATCTTTGCAGCCTTGGTGATCAACACCGACGCCGGAGGCGTCTTGGTGATGAAGGTGAAGCTCCGGTCTTCGAAGACCGAGATCTCCACCGGAATCACATAACCGGCTTTGTCCTGCGTCCGAGCGTTGTACTCCTTGCAGAACATCATGATGTTCACACCGTGCTGACCGAGGGCAGGGCCCACCGGCGGCGCGGGGTTGGCTTTGCCGGCATCTAGGGCCAGCTTGATCACAGCTACGACTTTCTTGGCCATCGGCTGGGGGGTTTGGACAGCTGCGGATCACCAGACCCTCGGGTCGGGTGCGGCGGAATGGTTGCCCACTCCCAAGGCCGCCCTCCGCAGGGAGACGGCCGCCGCCAGGTCAGTTCTGTTTGCTGATCTGAGAGAACTCCAGTTCCACCGGGGTCTCGCGACCGAAGATGGAGAGCAGGGCCTTGAGCTTGTTGCGCTCGCCGGACACCTCGATCACCTCGCCCTGGAAGTCCTTGAACGGACCAGCAGTCACCAGGATCTGATCACCTTCGGTGAGATCCACCTTGACGACGGTCTTCTTCTCGGCAGCGCGTTTGAAGATGCGATCCACCTCAGAGCGGCTGAGGGGACGAGGCTTGATGTGGCCGCGGGCCTTACCGGTGGCGCGCCGGTCTTCAGCACCGACGAAATTGATCACGTTCGGGGTGCTCCGCACCGCCATCATCGTGTCCTCATCGAGCACCATCCGAACCAGCACATAACCGGGGAAGACCTTCTCCTCGGTGGACTGACGGGTGCCGTCCTTCTTCAGCTTGACGGCAGGGGTCTGGGGAATCTCAATTTCAAGAATCCGGTTGCTCACCCCGAGGGTGACGGCCCGCTGCTCCAGGGTGGCCTTGACCTTCTTCTCGCAGCTGGAGGCCACCTGAACGGCGTACCAACGGGCGATGGCCGTGTTGGCGACAGCCGCCGCAGGCAAGGTGCCGTCTTCCCCCTCGTTCGGGGCCGGCAGATCAAGCACCTCAGGGGCGTCCGGTGTGGTCAGGTCGTCGGGCACGGCGAGAAAGGTGATATCGAGTCAGCGGAACACCTGGGACGAAGCCCACCCAAAGAAGCGACTGACAGCCGCGATGGTGGCGGCCGAAAGGCTGACCATCAGGATCACAGCGATGGATTCGCTGAACAGTTGCTGGCGGCTAGGCCAGACCACGAGTTTCAGCTCATCAACCGTGTCCGCCAGAAAACCACCGGATTTGGTGGAATCGGCAGCGGCCTTGGAGCCGTCAGTTGTGGTGGTGTCCTCAGAGATGGGGCTGGTCACGGGGATGGGACCGGAAGTTGACAACGGTGCCGGTAGGCACTTCGCCAAACAAATACCCTACCGGATGCCCTCAAACCCCCACTGGATCGAACACCAGAGCATCCGTGCCGGCCTCCCCCAGCCGCACCGTCACGCCACTGGCTCCAACAAAGCGCTCCTCAAGCAGCAGGGTGGAGAGCGGATTTTCCAATTGGCGCCGCAACACCCGACGCAGCGGTCGCGCCCCGTACTCCGGTTCGTGGCCCTGACGGGCCATGGCCTCGGCAACAGCATCGTCCACCTGAAGGGCAAGACCCTGCTCGGCCAACAGGGCAGCGAGATCCTTCAGCTGCAACTGAACAATCCGCACCAGATCAGAGACCTCCAAGGGACGGAAACGAATCACCTCATCGATGCGGTTGAGGAATTCAGGCCGGAACTGGCTGGAGAGCGCTGCATCCACCTGCTGTTGCAGGGCTGACTCATCCGTGGATCCCGAGCGGGCATGTTCAAGGATCGCCGGGCTGGCCAGATTGCTGGTCATCACAACCACGGTGTGGCGGAAATCAACGGTGCGGCCCTGGGAATCGGTGAGCCGGCCGTCATCCAGCACCTGCAGCAGCAGGTTGAAAACATCGGGATGGGCCTTCTCCACTTCATCAAGGAGAAGCACCGCATAGGGACGACGGCGCACGGCCTCCGTGAGTTGCCCCCCTTCCTCGTAGCCGACGTAGCCGGGGGGAGCACCGATGAGCCGAGCCACGGCATTCCGCTCCATGAACTCACTCATGTCGAGGCGAACCAGCGCCTCCTCTTCATCAAACAGCGACCCCGCCAAGGCCTTCGCCAGCTCGGTCTTGCCGACGCCGGTCGGCCCCAGGAACAGGAACGATCCCACCGGACGACGGGGATCCTTCATGCCGGCCCGGGCCCGGCGGATGGCAGCGGCAACGGCCGTCACCGCCTCGCCCTGACCAATCACCCGTTCCGCGAGATGGGCGTCGAGATCCAGAAGTTTGCGCCGCTCGCCCGCCAACAGACGCTGCACGGGGATCCCGGTCCAACGGGCCACCAGATCCGCGATGTCACCAGCCTCCACCTGCTCGCGCAGCAGAGCTGTTCCGGCGGACTGGGCCTCCGACTGGGACGCCTCCAGTTCATCCCGGCGCTGCTGCACCCGATGCAGCTGGTCGTACTGCAGGCGCGCCGCTTCTTCGAGGTCACCATCCCGCTCGGCCTCAGCGATGGCATGGCGCAGGTCTTCGTCCTGCTGGAGCAGCTGGCCGAGTTCCTCGAGCTGACCGCGCTCCTCCTGCCAGCGCCGCCGCAGATCATCCAGTCGCGTGGACACTTCGAGCCGGTTGCGCTGGAGCTGAATCCGCTCCGCTTCAGGGGCCTGCTCAGCGGCGAGCAAGGCCAGTTCAACGCGGCGCAGATCCGCCTCGGCCTCCTCCACCACCTGCGGCTTGGAGGTGACCTCCATCTTCAGTTGCGCCGCCGCCTCATCGATCAGATCAATGGCTTTGTCCGGCAGGCAGCGATCGCTGATGTAGCGGTCGGCGAGACGGTTGGCGGTCTGAATGGCCTCATCGGTGATGTTGACGCCGTGGTGCAGCTCGTAGCGCTCCTTCAGGCCGCGCAGAATTTCGAGGCTCAGCTCCAGATCCGGCTCCCGGATCACCACCTGCTGGAAGCGGCGGTTGAGGGCCGGATCCTTTTCCACCGTGAGCCGGTAATCCTCTGGCGTGGTGGCACCGATGCAGCGCAGATCGCCACGGGCGAGGGCTGGTTTCAACAGGCTGCCGGCATCGGTGCTGCTGCGATCACTGCCGACAACGGTGTGCAGCTCGTCGATGAACAACACCACCCCGGAATCGGAACCACTCACTTCCTCGAGCACCGAGCGCAGGCGTTCCTCGAACTGACCGCGGAACTTGGCACCGGCAATCAAAGCCCCGAGATCCAGCGCCACCAGCCGCAGACCCTGCAGCGACTCCGGCACTTCACCCGCCACGATCCGCTGCGCCAGCAGCTCCGCAATCGCTGTTTTGCCAACACCGGGTTCACCGATGAGCACCGGATTGTTCTTGCTCCGGCGCGAGAGCACCTTGATCAGGTTGCGAATTTCAGAATCACGACCGATCACCGGATCCAGGCTGCCTGCTTCCGCCTCTTCGGTGAGATCCCGTCCATAAGACTCCAAGGCCGTGGGGGTTTCCGGCAAGGGGGCCTCAGGAGCAGGCGACTGGGGGATGACAGGAGCGACAGGCTCTGGCCCGCGCACTGCACGGGGGGAGGAGGGAACGCGCGCCATCCGTTCACGACGGGGCGCTTCTTGCTGCACCTCGGGCTGAGACCGCGGCATCGACCGCTCCTGGGGTGGAACGGTCACGCCAGGAACCCGGTCATCCATACCCGGTTGGATCAACTGCTCCAGGGCATCGGCCGACAAACCAAAGCCGGCGAACAGATCAGCACCGATGCGCGGATCGGCACCAATGGCCATCAGCACCTCCGGCAGATCGATGACGTCACCATTCCAGCGCCGACGGATGGCATCAGCCGAATCGAGCAGCTGTTCCAGGTCATCACCGATGAAGAGCTCAGCGCCTCGCCCCGAGGGCTGATCGGCCAGCTCATCCTCCAAGCGATCCAAAAGCGCATCGATGGGGAGGGGCAAACGCTCCACCAGGCGGCGGCAGGCGGGATCGGTGAACAGCACCTGGATCAGATGCTCCACGTCCAACTGCTCATGACGCCAGCGACGGGCGACGTCCTGACCACTGAGCAGCAGATCCCAGGCCGCGTCGCTGAAGCGATCCGGCTCATGGGTGAGGCTGCCGTTCAACGCTGGCGATGAAGTCATCCGGTTCTTCAGGCGTGGGCTTTGGAGGACATCTCGATCAATTCCACCTTGTAGCCATCCGGATCTTCAACAAAGGCGATGACCGTGGTGCCGTGCTTCATCGGACCAGGCTCCCGCACCACACGACCACCCTTGTCGGCAATGCCGGCGCAGGTGCTGTGAATGTCCTCCACCCCCAGCGCGATGTGGCCGTAGCCATCACCCAGGGTGTAGCTGTCGGTGTCCCAGTTGTGGGTGAGTTCGAGGACCGTGTGGTCTTTCTCCGAGCCATAGCCAACAAAGGCCAAGGTGAAGCGGCCGCTGGGGTAATCCTTTCGACGCAGAAGCTGCATGCCCAGGACCTCGGTGTAGAAGCCCAGAGACCGCTCCAGATCAGCGACCCGGAGCATGGTGTGAAGCATCCGCATGGGTGAGCGTCGTGCAGCGTGAACCTGCCGTCATTCTGGCCAGGTATGACCCGTCACAACACGAGAGAGAGGGGCGACCCATAAGATCCCCGGGTTAAGCGTCCGTCCCAACGTGATCGATTCCCTCGACCTCGTCATCGACACCATCGTGGCCCGAGAGGTGCTCGATTCCCGCGGCAACCCCACGGTTGAAGCCGAGGTGCTGCTCGAAGGAGGTGCCATGGGACGGGCCATCGTTCCCAGTGGTGCCAGCACCGGCGCCCACGAAGCCCACGAACTGCGTGACGGCGGCGACCGCTACATGGGCAAGGGCGTGGGCCAGGCCGTGAACCACATCGAAGAGCGGATCGCACCGGCCCTCTGCGGCCTTTCCGCCCTGGATCAGGCGGCTGTGGACGCCGCCATGCTGGAGCTGGACGGAAGCGACAACAAATCCAACCTGGGAGCCAACGCGATCCTGGCGGTGAGCATGGCCACCGCCCGCGCTGCTGCCAACGGGCTGGGCATCCCCCTCTACCGCTACCTCGGTGGCCCGATGGCCAACCTGCTGCCGGTGCCGTTGATGAACGTGATCAACGGTGGCGCCCATGCCGCCAACAGCCTGGACTTCCAGGAATTCATGCTGGTGCCCCACGGAGCTCCGAGCTTCCGCGAAGCCCTACGGATGGGCACCGAGGTGTTCCACACGCTCAAGAAACTGCTCAGCGACAAGGGCATGAGCACCGCCGTGGGCGATGAAGGCGGCTTCGCACCGGATCTGGGCAATGTGGAAGCCGGCGAAATCCTGGTGGAAGCGATCAGCAAGGCGGGCTACAAGCCCGGCGAGCAGATCTCCCTGGCCCTGGACGTGGCCAGCACCGAATTCTTCGAGAACGGCCGCTATGCCTTCGATGGCGGCAGCTACACCAGCGGCGAGATGGTGGGCCAACTCGAGCAACTGGTGGAGAAATTCCCGATCGTTTCGATCGAGGACGGTCTGGCTGAAGACGACTGGGATGGCTGGAAGCTGCTGACCGAACGCCTCGGCGGCAAGGTGCAGCTGGTGGGTGACGACCTGTTCGTGACCAACACCAAGCGTCTTCAACAGGGCATCGACAGCGCCACGGCCAACTCGATCCTGATCAAGGTGAACCAGATCGGTTCGCTCACCGAAACCCTCCAGGCCATCGACCTGGCAGGCCGCTCCGGCTACACCAGCGTGATCAGCCACCGCAGTGGCGAAACCGAAGACACCACCATCGCCGACCTCTCCGTCGCCACCCGCGCCGGACAGATCAAGACCGGTTCCCTCAGCCGCAGCGAGCGGGTTGCCAAGTACAACCAGCTGCTGCGCATCGAGGACGAGCTGGGCAGCCAGGCCGTGTACGCCGGAGCAGTTGGCCAGGGCCCCCGCGGCAGGGCCTGAACTCAGGCCCCCGACGAACGTTCAACGGTTGGAGCCGGGCAACTGCTCCAACCGTTGATCACGACGGATCTTGACCTGCATTCGGAACCAGCCCAAGCCCACCGGCAAGGCAGCAGCAGCCGGGAGAAGCGACCAGAGCGGGCGGGCACTGGCACCCACAATGGCGGTGGCCAAAGCCAGGCATCCGAGCAACACCGATTGGCCAATCGATTGCTGAGCCAGGGCCATCCGGCGGAACTGACGATCCGATTCACCCAGCCGCACCTGGAGCTGAAGATCTCCCTGCTCCAGACGTTCCAGGCTTTCGTCCAAGCGCCGCGGGAAGGCCGCAGCACGGCTGCTGAGGGCCCCGACCTGACGGCCGAGTTCGTTGAACAGATCGTTGCTGCCGGTGCCGCTGGAGGTCATGAGTGGAAGGAGATAAGGCTTGGCGATCGCCACCAAGCTAAAAGCGGGATCGAGGCTGCGGCCAACACCCTCGAAGGTGGACAAAGCCCGCATCACAAAGATCAGCTCAACCGGCAGACGAAAGGGCTGGCCATAGACCAGGTCGTAGAGATCGCCGGAGAGTTTGTCGATCACGTTGGCCGTGAACGGTGGGGTGAGGGCCTCCTGCAGCATCAGCCGCACGAGACGGCGCACCGGACCCACATCAATGCCACCGGAGATCACCCCAGCCGCCTGCATTTCCTCCACCAACGCCGCTGAATCCCTTGCAGCAGCGGCGCGGACCATGGCTCCCAGACGACGACGCAAGCCGTCTGACAACAGCCCCATCATCCCGAAGTCGTAGTAGATGAGCGCTCCATCACTCGCCACGGCGAGGTTGCCGGGATGGGGGTCGGCATGGAAGAAACCAAACCGCACCAACTGCTTGAGATAACTGGCTGCACCCACCTCAGCCACCGCGGCCGGATCAACGCCGGCTTCGATCAACGCCTCACGGTCGTTGACCTTGAGGCCGGGCAGGTAGTCGAGGCACAGCACACGGCGGGTGCTCAACTCCCAGATCACACCAGGGATCCTGATGCGTTCGTCATCCAGAAATTGCTGACGAAAACGAGCGGCGTATTGCGCCTCAACGCGGAAATCGAGCTCACGCAGCAGCACACGTCGACATTCCCGTGCCATCGCCGGCCAATCACGACCACGCCCCCAACTGGGATTGCGTTGCAGCACAGCTGCCACCTGCTGCATCACCTCCAGATCAAGGCGAAACAGGCGATCGAGCCCAGGGCGCTGCACCTTGAGCACCACCTGCCGGCCACTGCGCAGGCTGGCGCGATGCACCTGGGCCAGCGAGGCAGCACCCAGGGGCTCGGGGTCGAGGTCGATCACCTCGGCACAGCGCGGACCCAGCTCTTGTTCAAGCACGGTCTGCACCTGATCAAAACTGAAAGCCGGAACGCTGTCCTGCAGTGCCGCCAGTTCGGCCACCCAACCCGCGGGAAGGATGTCTGGGCGTGCGGAGAGCAGTTGCCCCAGCTTGATGAAGGCGGAGCCCAGAGACAGCAGCTCAGCCGTCAACCAACGGGCTCGATGTTGCTGACGGCGGGCACGACGCTCGGCGGTGACACCACCGCGGTAGGTCCAGGACTGGCCATCCCACCAAAGCAGCAGCAGCAGCGTCAGGACAGCGCGCCAGATGCGGAGCGCTCGCAGCAGTCCGAGCATCAGGGGCGTGCCTCGATCGCTTGGCTCAGATCAGCCACCTTTGCCCGAAGACGATCGATCACCGCCTGTGGGTTGTCCGATGGTTCCGACGACGACGCCACATCTGTATTAACCGTGGCCTGATCACCCCGTTCAATCCGTTCCGCTTCGGCACGCACCTCGTCCTGAAACAGATCCCATTCCTGGCGCAGCCGTTGCGGGGCGTCTTGCGCCAAGACCGCCAACTCCGCTGCCGCGTCCGCAACGCCGTGACCAAGGCGCGCACTGATGCGGTTCACCGTGGCGCGAATCAAGGCCTCCGACGAGCCCATGGACCGAATGCAGACAGCTTCAACTGTGGCAGATCCAACAGGAGATCAAGGCTGGGGCGGGGTCACGGGCTCAATGACTTCGAAAAAGGCTTCCGCGCCAGGAGGCAGCACAACAGGTTCCGGCTCAGCCACCAAGACCGGTGACTCACCGTCTGGAACAACCACAGCAGGCATCACCTCGATGGACTCCTCAAGGAGCACCAGGGAATCGGCATTGCCTTCATCAAGCTCGAGTGCAGGCTCCTGGGCGGATGAGGGAGCGGGCCCGTCATCTCCCTCAAGCTCGGGGGCAATGGTTTGGGGGTCCGACCAGGCTGGGGCCGTCCACACCGGGGGTTGGGGCGTCTGCAGAGCCAGATCGGGCTTGGGCGTCTCCTTGACCGCTGGCTGGGCCGGGCGGCTCGCAGCCTCAGCTGCCTCTAGGGCTGTGACATCAACGTGCAGGGATGAATCGTCGTCACTGAACCGGTCCCGAATCTCCTGCAGGGAATCCCCTGGAAACGCGAGCGGGGTGAAGGCCTCAGGGACAGGGTCCTGAGCATTGGCCTGCAGCGTCAGCACCCGCTCGGTGATGCCGTAACCGAGGGCGAAACAACAACCAGCCACAAGGGGGGCCACCCAGAAACGGGACTGGGTTTCTGCAGGAGCGTCAGGGGAGCTGGTGTGGTCCACGAATGGGTCTGACGGAGACTCGGATTGTGACAGAGATCTAAGGACAAGGAAATCTATGCAATCGCAACCGTTTTACAGACCCTGACCCTATTCGCATGGCCATGCATAAACAACCCAACCGCCGTCGCAATAGGGCAGCCTTAACCCAACACAACCTCTCGCTAACTAAATTCGTCAAAGGGAAGAAGTGACAAAAAATTTACGGCGTTCACTCGGTTGCACGAGCCACAAAGACGCGCCGAATGCGACATTAAAAAAATATCAACAGCAAAAATTAACCGCAATCAAACCAAATATTTAGCCGCAAACAACAGAGAGCCATGCACGCAAAGAAATTACCATTACCATGGAAATTCTTACTAAATACACCTACACTTTGACATTTAGGAATTCAGGAAATGTAAAGATCAATAATTTTCGCAATCATTTTTCGCCAATACTCAGATCCCGCGTGCCACACGGTTCCCTCGGAATAAATCGATCGTGTAGTTAATTTTAGGCCACACAAAAGCTCGTCAGATGGCAAGACCACATCACAGGCATTCCGTGAATCTGCTTGATAGCGATTACTTAGAAGACGAATAGATTCGACATTCTGAAAATGAACGTCTTTAAAAACACTGTCACTGTTTAAAACCTCTCGCAAGGGTTCAAAATATTCTGACTCTAAATGCTCTAACGGCAATGGAGCGCCAATAAAAACTACTTTATCGGGACAACTCCGAATGAGTTGTCGAACAACAGGAGAGACTCGAAATTGCCAAGGATTAATAGACTCGAATTGTCTATCGATCTGCCATGAATCGAAACACGACTCGACAACAGAGGGAGAGAGCAAAAAAGGAGGACTATTCTTCGGGTAATAAAATGGCGCAAAATATTTACACGGAGAAGCCACGATAAAAATTTTCTGGTAATCATGAATGCAAGGCACTTTCCCCTCGTACTTATTACCACAAGAATCTGCTATACACCATACATCTTGGAGATTATATTTATATCGATTATTAACATTTGGCACAAGATCGGGAGCACGGATCAAACCGTCTAACTCTAAATTCAAGTATCCAAAACCTGTTTCCCACAAAGCTGCAAAGTCAAAGGTTTCAGCCAACTTCTTGTCGAAGAGACGAAATCCCTTTAGAAAACCAGCTAATTGCGAGGATCCTATAGCGAGAAAATTGCTCACGGCCCAAATACCTCCAACAATTCCTCCTCACACTCAACACCATCATCCTGAGCTTTATCAAGATTCATTGTTTCAAAAAAAGAATTTTTTGAGGATTTAATAATTGAATGACTAGCGAAGAAATGCCTCATAACCATATCAACAGTTTCACTCCTCACTGATCTCAAATTATCGGAGAATCCAGTTGAGTGGTTTCTTGGATTTGTCACTATCTCATAAGAAGGGAAGTAGTCAACAAAATCTTTTTCAGCCCAATACCCCGCTATCGCCCTTAAAACCGATTTCGAATAGACAGTAGATGAGAGTACATGATTACCACTCGCAGTAGCAGTCAACGGCACGGGAGAAACTGTCAGAATCATCTTAAAATCTTTGTTTTTTCGAATACGCTTCATGACTTTCACAAACTCACGCATATCACGATTGATCGATCGAAAATTGGGATTTTGAAACTCAAAACTATCTTCATCGAATTGACCAGCAATAACCCCAGGAGCTGTTGGGTATACAGTCCCATACTTTTTATCCACCCACATCTCAGTAAGGCCAAGAGTAAGGATCAACACATCCAACTTTTTAAAAAGCTCTTTGACTTGAGACATGGAAGTGACGATGGCACTGCACGTCATTTAAAGAGCTAAGACCTTGGGGCTCCACAGCGGGGCGCAGAGCATCAAAAAATCTGCCATCCTTTTCCCAAATATAATTCTGTGGAGACCATTCACCAGCAACCTCTTGCGCAAGCTGCATTAATTGGCGTACTGTGTAAATATTACCGTACCTCGCAGAATACATTGAGTATCCAAATTTTTGACGCAAATTCTTTGGAAGGCTTGGCGGGGGAGGCTCAACATCCA
>ENA-OSEY01000290-OSEY01000290.1-marine-metagenome-genome-assembly--contig:-NODE-290-length-37114-cov-4.071037_pt1 | contig 37114 bp, 31 predicted proteins | sample MGYA00248465_ERZ534230 | MGnify/ENA primary metagenome ERZ534230 (study PRJEB26409, sample SAMN06344110) | marine metagenome | isolation source: Sea water from surface | place: Atlantic Ocean:Southern... | reverse complement strand
TTTCGAGTTCAAGTGATTTCATTGTTGATTGATAAACATCTCTTAAAGATATAGTTCCGAATGATATATGTGGACTCAATCTAGAGCATGATGTTTCTGCTGTCAACGGTGATGACATCTGTGATTGATATTTTCTACCTCTTCCTGATAAGAATGAATCAATTAGATTCATAGCTTGGCAAGATCCTCCTTTCTGAATATCTCCACTAAGTTTATTAGGTAATATGATATTAGATATTTGAGTTTTATAATCTTTCAGAAACTCGCAATTAGTTTTAGATGTTTGATATAATGTACTATTCATAAATTTTTTCCAATCTGAAGACCATGTTGATCTGTTGCGATTTTCAAGTTGTATTCCAAATTGATTAGTTATATTCCATTCAATACCCTTATTTTTGAAAAATTTATGACAATTGTTATCAATTTCCATAAATGATTCTCCACGATAAATTTTATTACTATGCACTTTATCAATTGGATACTTGTCTGTTAAAGATTTAAGAATGTCTAATGATTTTCCATAATATATATTTAGAGGAGCATTGTATTTTTTTAATAAGTCATTCTCTAAGTCATTCAAACTATCAATGATAAAATTATGATGAAAAGAACTATATGTATTACTTTTGATGATTCCTTCGTCAAAAATGTATATCAAAATATTTTTATCTGAACATAATGAATTAAAAAAAGACTGATTATCTTTAATCCTCAAGTCATATCTAAACCAGTGTAAACTGAACATTTTTATAGATTACATTATGCATATATAAATTCCAGCATATAAAATTTGTGGTTAATCAATAGAAAAATATAAATCTGTTGATATAACGGCTTATTTAACTAAAATGAGTCTATAAAAATATTATGGAGACTAAAATGAAATTTATTGCATTAATCTTTTTATTGATTTCTTCCACAATAGCATATGGCGAGACATATCTAGCATCTAAACATGAATTTAAAATGGATGATTCAAGTTATACAAAAAGTCAGCACCATATAACTATTGGTAAGAGTATTATGTTTTCTAATGCAAAAGCATTTGGAGAAATTGGTATCGGAGAAGATCTTAATAATGGAACTAAATTAGGGTCTGGACTAACATACGAATACTTAAAATTTGGATTTTCTAGGACTTTATTTAATAATTTATATATTAAAGCCGAATTTGAGAGTAAGTTGAGAAATTATGAAGGTAGAGATTCTAATGAAATTCAGATTAAAACTAAATATACATTTTAATAATTAATTTAATAATAATTTTAGACCAATTAAGAATAATATTAATGCAACAACATATTGAGAAAAGAATAATGCCAGTAGAGAAAAAATAACTATTATTAGACCTTTGTACCTATTATTTGAAACCATAATATTAATTTATCAGAAAATGGAAAAAAATAAATCATTGAAAAGAATATTACTTGAAGTCATTAAACTTTTATTGATATTCATTATTATGATTACGACTGTATTGATTATTCTTGGTTAATTATAATTGAGAACTTAGAAATACTTATCAATTAATTAGAAATAGAACAGCTTTAGCAAATTCAAAAATAACAAGGAACAAGCCCACTAAGAAACTAAAGAATGTTACAATCACAAATACTGGTATGAGATTTGGCTTGCTCTTAGACATAAGTTTAATATAAGTTCTCTCAATAAGCTTTTGTGAGTAAAATATGATATTGCCGAAAACGATTGCTGAAAATATTGGTCCCAATATAAAAAAGACGAATGGTTTCCAAGAATATACGTCTGAAAAACCAACATCTGTTGAATAAAGGTATAAACTAGAAACAAACCAGAACAAAACAGAAATGATGCGGGCATTCTTTTTTACTTTATAATTTTGAAGCTCTTGTTGTGCTTCTTGTTTTCGTTCTTTTTGACTTACCATTATTCTTTTACTCTAGATGAATATTCGTTAGTTTCTGTATCAATTTTAATCTTTTCACCTTCTTTGATAAATATTGGTACCATGATTGTTATTCCGTTATCTAGATTAGCTTCCTTTAAAGTAGATGATACCGTATCTCCTTTGATAGCATCTACCGTTGATTCTATAGTAAATGTAACAAACTTCGGGAGTTCTATTTGAATTATATTATCATTCCAAATTGTTACATCACACTCATCTCCATCTTTAAGCCAACATGATTTATCTTTAATAATCTGCTCATCTACAGACATTTGTTCATAGGATTCTAGATTCATAAAATAAAGTGAGTTAGATTCTTTGTAGAGAAATTGCATTTTTGTATTCAGCACATCTGCTTCCTGTAGCGTTTCACCAATTTTTACTGTTTTTTCTAGAACTTTACTATTTAAAAGATTTTTAATTTTAATTCTTGTGAAAGCCTGACCTTTTCCTGGATTAACGAATTCATTTTCTAAAATCAGATATGGTTGATTATCTATTAAGACTTTATTGCCATTTTTTAACAGTGATGATCCTTCAGCCATTAAATTTGTTGCTGATTAAGATTTTCAGAAAAATTAGTATTCTCTAAAGCATGTATTCGTTCTCTTATTGGAGGATGAGTTGAAAATAATTTTCTTAAAGTCTGTGAGTTACCTTGATTAGATATTCCAAAAGCAAGCATTTGATCTGGTAATTTTGCTGCAGACATCTTCTCTAGTGTTCTCAATGACGATATCATTGCCTCTTTTGAAGTAAGTTGAGCTCCTCCAAAATCAGCTCGGAATTCACGCCTTCTTGAGAACCAACATACAATTGTTGACGCAAGAATGCCAAGTATCACCTGGGCAAAAATTACGGTAAAGAAATATCCAATTCCATATCCCCTCTCATTTTTTAGGATGACCCTATCAACAAAATGTCCAATTACACGTGAGAAGAATATTACAAAAGCATTTATGATTCCTTGGATTAGAGATAATGTGACCATATCACCATTAGCTACATGGCTCATCTCATGTCCTATAACTGCCTCTATTTCATCTTTATTCATACTCTCTATCAAGCCTGTACTTAAAGCTATGAGTGAATTATTTTTTGAAGAACCAGTTGCAAACGCATTTGGGCTTGGTGAATTGAAAATACCTATTTCAGGTACTCTAATCCCTAACGTTTCAGATTGCCTCTCAACAATCTGTACATACCATGATTCAAATTGATTGTTAGGGGATTTAATAACTTTAACGCCTGCAAGAGACTTAGCCATCCACTTTGACATGTAGAGCGAGATAAACGAACCACCCATACCAAAAACCAAAGAAAATAGCATAAGTGAATTATAGTCAAGGTCGATACCATTGCTTTGTAAAATTCCAGTAAATCCCAGTAGACTCAGAAAAATACTTAACACTAGCAAGATAGCTATGTTTGTAATTATAAAGAAAAATATTCGTTTCATATCTATTCAATATTATAGGTTGTTGTATATTTTTCAAGTATAAACTTCTTATCTAGTTTTTTGCCTCTTCTATTTTTATCCATAAAATAACTACTTAAATCCTCGGTACTCATCTTTTTGCTTTTGCCATTGCTATAGTTAAAATACAGTGTTTGATTTTTGTTAAAGATTCCAGAAAATTTAATAAATTCATCACTTTTTTTAGGTAAATTTATCAATTTAACGCCTCTGCCCCTCGATAGGATTGGAACAGTCTTAAGGTTGCCTATCAGCATATAGTTATCACTTGTAATCAAAAGATAATATTTATCTTTATCATGGTCCAGACTACAAGGTCTCAATGCTTTAGAGTTTTTAATCTTAAGTAATACTTTTCCTTTACGATTTTTTACTATCATATCTTCGTGATTTGCTATAAATCCAATTCCTTGGGTTGATACATTAAGAATACTTTTTTTAGAATCTAGATTGTGTATACCAATTATAGAAACACCGTCATTTAGTATAAAAAAATTAGTTAATGGCTCTCCATTACCTCTAGTCGGCAATATTTTTGATTTATCCAAATTATAAATATTTCCTAAATCATCAAAAAATGCTAAATCAGATTCAGTATTTGTATGAACATGCGTTAAATAACTATCCCCTGTTTTAAACTTTGTCTCGACTAAATCATCGATATGTCCTTTTATAAACTTAACCCAACCGTTTTGAGACAATACTGCAGTAATATCTATGGAGGGTTGTATAACCTTAATTTCAGTCGACTTTTTGACATATTCATTATTGATACTCGTTTCTCTTGATTTGTCATACAGATTAATAATTTCGACTAATTCATTTTTCATATATTTTTTTAATTGTATGTTTGATCCTAAAATCTTTGAAATTCTTTTTTCATCATCTTTTAATTCTTTAAGTTCATTTATAATATTTCTCTCATGCAGTTTTGCTAAATTTCTCAGTCTCATATTGATTATAGCTTCATACTGTCTCTCTGAAAATTTATATAATTTAAGAATCTTTTTTTTAGGATTATCTTCATTTCGTATAATAGTTATGATTTTATCTAAATATTTATATACAACAATGAATCCTTCTAATATATGAATTCTATCTTTTATCTTGGTAATTTCCCAAGTGAGTTTATTTTTAACGACCGTAGTTCTAAATTTAATCCATTCTGCAAGAATTTGTCGCAAATTCTTTATTTCTGGTTTTCCATCAAGACCAATCATATTTAAATTAACTCTTATGTTCTTCTCAAGATCAGTGTTTAAAAAAAGATGTGACATTATTTCTTCCGATGTATGAGAACGGCCTCTATATTTAATAATAATTCTGACGGGGTTATCCTGATCAGAATCATCTAAAATACTCTGAATGAATGGAAGTTTCTTAGCATTAACTTCGTCATGAATTTGATCAATAATTTTAGTTACATGTGTTTGATATGGTATTGAGTTAATTATTATCTCTTTTTTGTTATCACTATAAGTAGCTCTTAATTTAATGTTGCCTGTACCATGCTTATAAATTGAATCAATTTCAGAATCATGAGCAATAATTTCTCCAGCGGTTGGAAAATCTGGGCCTTTGACTATATTCATTAATTCTTCATTAGTAGTTTTTGGTTTATCTAAAAGCATCATAGTCGCATTAAGAATTTCAGTAATATTATGTGAGGGTATATCAGTAGACATTCCTACAGCTATCCCTGAACTACCATTAATCATGATATTTGGAATTTTTGATGGAAGCTGCCTTGGCTCTAATAATGAGCCATCAAAATTCGGATTCCATTGTACTGTTCCTTTATCTATTTCATTTAAAAAAAGATCAGAGAAGGATGTTAAGCGAGACTCCGTATATCTCATTGCCGCAAAAGATTTTGGGTCATCCTGAGTACCCCAGTTCCCTTGGCCATCAACTAATGGAAAATTATAATTAAAATCCTGAGCCATCATGACCATTGCCTCATAACAAGCTGAGTCACCATGTGGGTGAAATTTACCAAGAACATCACCAATAGTTCGAGCTGATTTTTTATATTTTGAGGCGTTATCTAAACCCAGCTGGTGCATAGAATATATTATTCTACGCTGGACAGGCTTTAATCCATCAGATATATGCGGCAGCGCTCTATCTAATATCACATACATCGAATAGTTTAGATAAGCGCTTTCAGAAAATTCTTTTAATGCAATATTCTCAATGTTAGTTTTAGATTGTTTGATAATTTTGTCTAAATCTATTTTCATATCAATCCAATTGAGCTAAATTCCCTTTTTTTTCTAACCATAATTTTCTCTCACCTGAATTCTTTTTACCTAATAACATGTTCATAAGTTTCATATCTGCGGTATCTGAACTCAGTTTTAACAAAGCTAGTTTTCGTGTATTAATTTGCAATGTTGTCTCTCGTAGCTGAGATGGGTTCATTTCCCCAAGACCTTTAAATCGAGTAACAGAAACATCGTCTTCTGTCACTTTAAGTTTCGTAAATAATTTCTTTTTTTCTTTTTCATCAAGTACATAGTGTGTATCACGCTTATAATCTATTCGAAAAAGCGGAGGCTTTGAAATATAAATATGATTGTTCTTAATTAGAGGTTTAAAATGTTTAAGAAATAAAGCAGTAAGTAGGGTTGCAATATGTAACCCATCAGAGTCTGCATCCGCAAGAATACATATTTTTCCATAACGCAAATTAGATAAATCATCAGAACCAGGTTGAACACCTATTGATAAACTAATATCTTTAACCTCTTTAGAGTCAAGTATCTTTGCATGATTAATCTCCCATGTATTCAATATTTTTCCTCTCAAAGGGAGAATAGCTTGGAATGATTTATCCCTTGCTTGTTTTGCGGATCCTCCGGCAGAGTCACCTTCAACAATAAATAATTCTGTTACACGTGAATCGTTTAATGTACAATCTGCTAACCTGCTTGGTAATAGAAGATTTTTAGTAGTTGATAATTTGGGTTTATGAGATTCAGAATCTAATCTTAATTCTGCATTAGCTATAATATGCTTGGCTATTTGTTCGGCTTTCTGAGGATTCTTGTTAAGCCATATATCAAAATTATCTTTAATTTTAGAAGTAAGTTCTGATGAAATATTATTAGATTGTAATTTATTTTTTGTTTGTCCAGCAAATTGGGGATTCATCATTTTTAAGGAGACAATAAAAGTTATATGTTTCCAAACATCGTCTGGTAGTATTTTAATCTGTTTTGTTATTAATTTCTTTTCTGTACAATAATTCCTAATTGAATCAATTACCGCATTTCTAAATGCATTCACATGCGTACCACCCTGTGATGTTGGTATAAGATTAACAAAGCTTTCTTGAATATTGTCAACATTACTATCTACCCAAGCACAACTCCAATCCATAGAAAAATCACCACAATCAATTGAATTTGAATAAGTCTCGTTAGGCAAAATGTTAGTATCTTTATTAAATTGGGAGATTATATATTCCCTTAGAGTACCTTTGTGGTAAAAATCATTTATACCTGATCCATATTTTTTATCATCAAGAGTAAGTTTAAGTTCAGGTTGTAGAATTGACTTTGCTTTGATTAAGCTAAGTAGGCTTTTTATATCAACGTCAATGGTATCAAAATATTTCTCATTGGGAGTAAATTTAATGATTGTACCCTGCTTTTTATTTTTAGATTTTATATGCTCTCCTAATTTTTTTTTAATAGATCCATTAAGAAAACTCATCCTGTACTCTTTTTTGGAGTCCAGTCTATAGACAGAAATTTCAAGCATTGCTGCGAGGGCATTCACAATAGAGACTCCTACTCCATGAAGACCACCTGAAAATTTATAGTTTTTGTTTGAGAATTTTGCTCCAGAATGTAAATTCGTCATTATAACCTCTACACCAGAGACTTTATGTTCAGGATGTTTATCAACAGGCATTCCTCTACCATCATCTTCTACGGTTATAGAATTGTCTTTATCAAGAGTTATAAGGATACTATTACAAAATCCGGAAATTGCCTCGTCTACACTGTTGTCGATGAGTTCTTGGACAAGATGATTAGGGTTGGATGTATCAGTATACATACCAGGTCTTTTTTGAACTGGTTCGATTCCTTTGAGAACCTCTATATCAGATGATGTATATTTTTTTTTCACAATGATGTTGTATAATATAATATATTATATATCAGTGTGAATATAAATGAATTATGTATTTTATGATTTTGAAACTTCTGGTACAGATAGATATTTTGATCAACCCATACAAATAGCTGCTCAATTAGTTGATGAAAAATTCAATGTCTTAGATGAAATTAATGAAAAGTGTAAATTAAAAGATGGTATTGTTCCTAATCCGGCAGCCCTTCTAATTAATAAAGTTGATATTGATACTCTGGAGAATGGTCAATCTTTTTTTCAGATGATAGATAAGGTTTATAAAACTTTTAATAAGTGGTCTCCTGCAATTTTTTTTGGCTATAATAGTATTTTTTTTGACGAGGTAGTTTTAAGACAAAGTTTGTATCAATCAATGTATAGTCCTTATCTAACAAATACAAACAAGAACAGAAGATCCGATATTTATAATATAGTACTAGGATTAGATAAACTTAAGCCTGGACTTATCAAAAGAGGATTCAATCCTAAAACTGAAAAAGAAAGCTATAAGTTAGAGCATCTAGCAACTGCTAATAATCTAGAACAAGAAACTGCTCATGATGCTTTAAGTGATGTTGTTGCTACTCGTGAATTAGCAAAATTAATATCTGAGTGTGATTTAAATTTTTGGAATCATTGTCTTGATATGAGTGAAATTAAATTTTGTAAAGAGTATGTGCAAAACGATGATATTTTTCTTATTGCTCCGGGGTATCCATCGCAAAAGTATACGACAGCATCTTTTTTAACAGTCAATCCATACCGAGATAAAGAGGTTGCTTTCTTCGATCTTAAAAATAATCCTAGCGAGTATATGGAGCTTAAAACATCTCAAATTATCTCACTACTACAAGGTAAAAATAAAATAATGAAAACCTTAGAAATTAATAAATCACCAATAATACTGAATTCTGATTTCTTAGATTCATCTAAAGTATTTGATAATAAGGAAATATCAATTTTTAGAGACCATCAAAAACAATTAAATAATCAGGAGCAGTTTATTAATAGACTTAATCATGCTCTCGTAGAAATTCAAGAAGATAGAGAAATTAATTATCCTATGCCAGATTTTTTGGAAACACAAATATACGCATCTTTTGTAAGTGCCGACGATACTAAGATGATGGAACAATTTAAAGATTGTAAGGTTGATGATTTAAGATATAATATGTCGAAAAAATTTTCTGATCCAAGACTGAGAGAAATAGGATATAGAATTATTTATTCAGAAAATCCTGATATCTTTCCAAAAGAGAAGTTGAAAGAGAGAAAACAGTTCCTTGCACAAAAAGTATTATCTACTGATGACGGAGTAAAGTGGTGTACTATTGAAAAAGCAAAAAAAGATTTAGAAGAAATCAAAACAAAAGATAAATTTCCAGAAGAAAAAGGTTTTATCAAGGAGATTGAGGAATTTATATTAAAAGAAGAAGTAAGGTACAAAGCATACCTAACTTAATTATATGATTTTAATAACTCTATAATTTGACGATTAGGGACATAACCTGGTATTACGTCTCCTTTTTCTGTAAAAATCATTGGAGTTCCGTTGACTCTTAAATCCCTTGCAAAAGTATTATTTATATCTAGTGGAGTTTCACATTCATTTTCGAGTAAATCTTCATCATTAAATGCTTTCTCTACAGAGAGTTTTCTATCCTCTGAGCACCAAATATACTTCATTTCATCATATGCGGCATCATCTTTACCATTTCTCGAAAAAAGGAGATATCTAACTTCTATATTGTTGTCTATAAGCTCATTTATTTCATTGTGTAATTTTTTACAGTATGGACAAGATGTATCTGTGAATATTGTGAGGACATGACGAGACTCTTTGGGTTTATAAATGATTGTATTAGATGGATCAATTTGGTTAATAATTGTCACTCTAAAAGAACTTATTCTGTTTTGTGTTAAATTTACACCTGTATCCAAATCTATGATATTTCCTGCTAATAGGTTTTTAAGGTCTGGCGTAATATAGAATATCTGGTCTTGGACTACTATCTCAAAAAAGTTATTATCCATAATCCCAATATAGTCAACTTTTACATTTGGATACTTCTCTTCGAAAAGTCCCTTTGCATCGTCAATAGTGAATAATATATTTGATGAGTTTTTAGTCACCTCAGAATCATTACTTGGACTGCAACCAAGCATTACAAAGACAAATATAAATGAAATAAACTTTCTCATTAGCCTCTTGGGTGGTGTTTTAAATGAAAGTTCACTAATCTTTCTTTTGCTACATGAGTATAAATTTGGGTAGTTGAAAGGCTAGAATGACCAAGGAGTAACTGTACAGTTCTTAAATCAGCACCATTATTGAGTAAGTGAGTTGCAAAAGCATGTCTCAAAGTGTGTGGTGATATATCTCTCTTCCCGATACTTTTAAATGCATAATTTTTTATCATCTCCCAACATGTCTTTCTTGAGAGCGGTTTACCTTTATCCGTTATGAAAACAAAATGATTATTTTGAGCAAAAGAACTTACTTTATCATTGTTCAAATAAGTAACAAGCCATTTTGATGCACTTTCACCTATAGGCAATATTCTCTCTTTCCCTCCTTTGCCAAGCACTTTTACTAGCGATCTATCAAGATCAATCTGATTATATTGCAGATTGATTAATTCTGATATTCTCATACCTGTGGCATACATCAGTTCCATTATACATTTGTCTCTCAGTCCTTTGATTGTATTAATCTTAGGTGAGTCTAAAATCTTATCTACATCTATTTCATTTAAGTTTTTCGGTAATCTTCTGCCTAACTTTGGTGAATCAATTAACTTACTTGGATTATCATCTCTTAGATGATTTTGTTCGAGCCAAGTATAAAAATTTTTAATTGATGACAAAAATCTACTTATAGATGAAGCTGATAATCCAGTATCCATTTTTCTAGCACAATACTGATTAAGATCTGACGATGATGCATCAATAATCTTTTTACTTTTCTCATTCAACCATAAATCATATTGCAAAAGATCTCTTTTATACGACTCAATTGTATGACTAGATAAGCCTCTTTCAATCCATATTGAATTACAAAACTTAACAATAATATTTTCTTTTGGCTCAAACTGCATATACAATAATAATATCGAAATTAATAAATTTTTTAAACCTATATTCTAAATAATATGAAGCATATTGATAATTGTATTAATGAATTTGATTCATCTGCTCTTGATGAAGTTACTGCATTGAATAAAATTATTAAAACTATTAAATCTATCAAAGAAAAAGAAGATATTCCTATAAAAGACGCATATAATCGAGTTCTAGCCGAAAATATCAAAGCTAAAATCAGTATACCAAACTTTAATAATTCAGCAATGGATGGATATGCTGTGAATATAAAGAATCTTATTAAAAACAACTATGTTTTAAAAGAACGTTCGGTATCGTTAGCAGGAAAACCATTTTATGGGATATTGAAAAATGGTGAAACTGTAAGAGTTATGACAGGTGCAGTTATACCTGATAATGCCGATGCAATTGTAATGAAAGAAATGGTGAATGTTAAAAATAAAAAAATAACATTCAATAAAAACATAAAAAAAAATCAAAACATAAGATTTGTAGGCGAAGATATTAAGAAAAATAAAATTGTGTTTCATAAAAATAGTCAGTTGACTTACTCAAAAGTAGCAATACTTGCATCCTTAGGTATTAAGAAAGTCAAAGTTTTAAAAAAGCCAATCATCAGTTTCTTTTCTACGGGTGATGAACTAATATCAATTGATAAAAAATTAAAGAAAGGTCAAATTTATGATAGTAATAGATATCTCTTGAGAGGATTGTTAGAAAAGTTTCCAGTCATAATAAAGGATGCTGGCGTTGTTGCTGATAATGAAAAAAAAATTATCAATAAATTCAGAAAACTTAGCAAAGAGTCTAACTTAATAATAACAACGGGCGGTGTTTCTGTCGGTGATGCTGATTATATACGAGATGCTCTTCTAAAAATCGGTTCAATCAATTTTTGGAAGATTTCAATTAAACCCGGTAGACCGCTAGCATTTGGCACAATAGGATCATCTTATTTCTTTGGACTCCCTGGAAATCCAGTATCAACATCAGTCACATTTGATTTATTTGTAAGGCCAGCTATTTACAAAATTCTCTCTTTAGAAAAAAGGAAAGATATAACAATTAAAGCAACACTGGTTGGTGCATTGAGAAAAAAAAGAGGAAGGGTTGAGTATAAACGTGGGATTCTTTTTAAGAAAGAAGATAAATATTACGTTAAAGCCTCAGGACTACAAGGGTCTAATATACTTTCATCGCTGGCAATTGCTAACTGTTATATAAAATTAGGGATGGATATTGAAAATATAAAAGAATCCGAGATAGTTACTACCATTCCATTTGAGGTATCACATGAATAATAAGAATAATACTCGACCAATAGGTTTTCTAAAAAATTTAATAGTTTGTGTGTATGATCTTTTACTTCTGTTTTCTATTTTATTTTTTGCATCTTTCCCATTTGTAATCTATTTTGATAATCAGAGTTTTGGAGATAATATCATCTATAGAATATATTTGGGAATCATTATTGTTTCTTACTATACATACTTTTGGAAAACTCATGGTCAAACATTAGGGATGAAAAGTTGGAAAGTTTATCTAATGAATAATAATGGAGGCGAAATTACTTTTAAACAATGTATCACTAGGATAGTTTTTGCTTTGCTTGGTGGACATGTCACAATGCTCTTGGGTTTTCAATCCGTGCATAGCTATATATCGAAAACAAGTATTTATGACAAAAGCTAGTTATCTTAATCCAGATTCAAGCTGTTGAGATAATAAATAATACCCTGCATAAACAAAAATCAAATGAGGTATTAGAATATTAATAAAAGGAGTTAGCCCTAATATCATACCTAAATTTGGTAAAATTGAAGAGACTATGAAAAAAGCTATACCTATGAAAAGACCAATAATTATTCGTTTACTCGTCTGGGTAGATCTTAATTTCCCAAAAATAAATGGGAGAGCTAGAAATAACATTATCACTGCAGAAAATGGTTGAAATAATTTTTCCCAAAATATTTTTTTCTGTATATCTGAATCTAAATTATTTTGCTCTAAATATGATATGTTTTTAATTACATCTGAGAGTGATAGACTCTCTGATTTATCTGTTTTAATCATTATTAAGTTTTTATCAATAAAATTATCCAAGAATTTCTTATCATGCATTTCTTTGGTTACAGGGATTTTATTGACATATATTGACTCAACGCCTTTCAATAACCATTTTGATCCATCACTAGTAGCTTCTTTAATATTATGTATAACGACTAGATTATGATTTTCATCATAATCATATTTTGTAACATTCTTTAGATGATTTTGTGAGTATATCTCATCAATCTTAATATAAGACTGTTTATCTTTAAACCATACACCATTTCTTTGAAAAATTATTTTCTTATTCAATGCCATATTCTTATTTGTCTCAGCCATACTGCTAAATTCTGGAATGATCTGATCTGAAATTGTATAGAAAAAAGATGATATTAAGAAAGATTGAATAAGAATTAATGAAATTATTTTGCTGACTGATATACCAGCTGACTGCATTGCTACAAATTCATGATCTGATGCCATTGCTCCAAGCGATAACATTGCTCCAATCAACATTGCATATGGGAACATGATAGTTATACTTTTTGGTAAATTAAGAATTATGTACTTACTAATTGCCAAGAAATCATATGTGCCCTCATTAAGATATTTTAATTCCGCTGTAAATGAAAAAAAAACATCAAGTGAAGTTAATACTATTATGCTTATTAATAAACCATACAAAAATCTTTTTAGCAAATATAAAAATATTATCATTAGCTTCTATTAGGTATTACCTCATTATCGCGTATATAAATATAATAAACTACCATGGCAACACAAGCATGTAACCACCACAAACCAAAAAAATCTGGAATATATTCTAGTAGAAACATTTTTTCTGATATAGACATTAAAATTAAATAAATAAAGTAAATAACTGATGCTAAAAATATTTTATTATACCTTCCTTTTCTTGGAGAAGAGTAACTAAGGGGAATCGCTAAATAACATAATAACAATGTTGCGATAGGTAACATTATACGTGATTGAAATTCAGCCTTTGATTCTAGGGAACTGTCTCTTAATAATTGTAAAGTACTTATAGCATCATACTTTTCATTATAAAATTTAGGTAAATCTTGTCCTAGCTGAATGCCATGAGTGTCATACTCTGTTTTTCTTGATGTAACAAGATTAGGAGGTATAACTTCATTAATAACACCTCTATATAAAACAAGATATTTTTTATCATCACTGGTAACGTATGAGGCGGTTGAAGAGTTTTCTACTGTGATAGAATTACTGCCTGAAGTGCTGAAAAAAATATTATTGAGTTTTCCGCTATCGATTTCATTAACAAAAAAAGTTGCTTTTCCACTTTGGGAAGATGTAAATCTACCAGGGCTTATTTCCTCTATTCTCTCCTCGCTGTTCAATCTATGTTCCAGTTTATATCTATATTCTGTTGCCGAAGGTGTTAAATATAAAGAAAAGAATCCGACAGTTAATGAAAACAAAATTATCACTTTAGAGATTAATTTCCCTAATTGAATTGGTGAAATACCAGATGAGACAATTACCGCCATTTCATTATTACTATACAATCTTCCGAACGTAAGGATGATTCCAAAAAAAACACTTATAGGAAGGAGATAAATAGAGTACTGAGTTATTTTGATGATTATGAGTGGGAACAGAAGATATGTGGGGAAATTACCTACTGATGCCTCCTCAACGAGTCTGAGCATGGTATTTGCTGCAAGAATCAGCATAAACACAGAAAATACAGTTATCGATGATAATGTGAGTTCCTTGACAAGATATTTTTGCAGAATTTTCATTGATTTAGTTATCTAATTTTAACAAGTAATAAAAAAAATGTTAATCTTATATATTATTAAATACAGGAAAGTATACAAATGAAATACAAATATTCTACATCTTCTAAAAATGAGCATAAGGCTCAACTGCACCTTATAGGTATATTTAATGACAAAAATATCAAACATATTAGTCACGTAAATAATCATGTTAAAAAGGCATTGAAAAATAGTATTGATCTCTGTAATTTCATGGGTGAACTAAATGATCATAGAACTTTCGATGATACAGATAATAATCAACAGGTTATAGTTTTTGGCTTGGGAGACAAGAGCCATTTTAATCAGAGAATACTCAATCGGGCTGTATCTGGTATTATGAAAAGAATCCATAAAACTAAAATCACTTCAATATCGCTGAATATAGATAATTTGATTGATGATAAAAAAAATGTGGATTTAGAAGCTGTTATCTTTGCTATTGACCAAACACAATACAAATATTGTCATAAATCTTCCAATGATAAAGTGACACTAAAAGAATGTATTATTAATGGTACAAAAAAAATTAAAGATATTGATTTCAAAAAAATTACTGCAAATGCAATTTCAATTTCTCAAGGAATGATGCTAGCTAAAGATTTGGGCAATACACCACCGAATATATGTAATCCAAATTACCTTCTCAAGGAAGCAAAGAAACTAAAATCCGTTAATAAGATGTTAAAAATATCATCGCTTGATGAATCAAAGATGAAATCTCTCGGAATGGGATCTTTCTTATCTGTTTCAAGAGGTAGCAAGCAACCTGCTCAATTAATTATTATTGAATATATGCCGCTTAAAAATGAAAAACCAATAGTATTAGTTGGCAAAGGTATAACATTCGATACCGGAGGAATATCTTTGAAACCGTCTGCTAAAATGGATGAGATGAAATATGATATGTCTGGTGCTGGCAGTGTTATGGGTGTAATGAAGGCATGCGCACAAATGAAATTGAAAAAAAATGTTATAGGTATACTTGCGTGCGCAGAAAATATGCCAGGTAGTCAAGCATCTCGCCCTGGAGATGTAGTTACGACGATGTCTGGAATAACTGTAGAAATTCTGAATACTGATGCTGAGGGACGTTTAGTTTTGTGTGATGCTTTAACATACTCAAGAAAGTTCAAACCAAAATATGTTATTGATATTGCAACACTCACTGGAGCGTGCCTTGTTGGTCTCGGCAAATATCCTAGTGGACTCTTTTCTAAAAGTGACAAAATATCTAAGCTCATAGAAAAATCCTCGGAGAGAACAGGAGATAGAGTATGGAGATTACCTCTCTATGATGACTATTTCGATGAAATAAAAACAAACTTTGCTGATATTCAAAATATAGGTGGAAGATATGGTGGAGCAATAACGGCTGCAGCATTCTTAGCTAAATTTACCGAGGGATTGGAATGGGCGCATTTAGACATAGCAGGTACTGCTTGGGATGAAGGTGCGAATAAAGGCTCGACTGGAAGACCGGTCAGCCTATTAATAGATTTTGTTAGGTCTAACTAAAGCATTGGATAAACAAGTTTTGTTTTATAATCTCCAGGATGATAATCAAGTTGATAAGTCAATATGTCGCATTACAAACTTTTATTATAAAAAAAAGCTGAAAATCCTAATAATTGGTGAAGACAAATCACAAATAGATACCCTTAATGATCTTTTATGGACTTTTGAACAAATTAGTTTTCTCCCTCATTCTTTTGAGTCTGAATATGAAAGTACTCCTATTGTACTCTGTATGATTGATAATCTACAATCTATATTAGATAAATATAAATTTGATGTTCTCTTTAATCTATCAAGAAATAAAATAAATCTTGATACTGTTGCAAGATATTTTATAGAAATTGTAACTTCAGTTGAAAAACAGAAATTAAATGCACGCGATAAATATGCTTATTACAAGGAAAATAAAATTAAAGTTACATATGAGAAAGTTTAGTGGATAAGGTATATTCTCCAAAAAATATTGAAAAGAAAATCTACGATAGCTGGATTGACAATGATTGTTTTAAAGCTAGAGAATCTAAATCAAATTATTCTATAGTTCTTCCACCACCAAACGTAACTGGTACTCTACACATGGGTCATGCTTTTCAACACACAATTATTGATATCCTAGTTAGATATAACAGAATGCTTGGTAAAAGTGTTTTGTGGCAACCCGGAACAGATCATGCGGGGATCGCAACTCAACTTGTTGTAGAAAATAACCTTATAAAAAAAGGAAAAACGAGGCATGACATTGGACGAAAAAAGCTTATTGAAGAAATTTGGAAGTGGAAAGAACAATCTGGAAATACAATTATAAGTCAAACAAAAAGGCTTGGATCATCGGCAGACTGGGATAGAAATAGATTTACAATGGATGAGGGTTTAAGTGAAGCAGTTAAAAAAGTTTTTATTGAATTATATAATCAAGGCATAATTTATAGAGGTAAAAGACTTGTTAATTGGGATATAAAACTTCAAACTGCATTATCTGACTTAGAAGTAGAGAATAAAGAAATTAAAAGTAAGCTTTATTTCATTAAATACAATATTGATAATAGTTCTGATCAGCTAATTGTTGCTACCACTAGACCAGAGACATTATTTGGTGATACTGCAATATGTATAAATCCTGAAGATGAGCGTTTTAGAAAATATATAGGTAAAACTGCCTGTGTACCATTAGTGAATAGAATGATTCCTATTATTGGAGACGAATCAATAGATAAAGACTTTGGAACGGGATGCGTGAAAATTACTCCAGCTCATGATTTTAATGATTACAAATTAGGCATCAAACATAATCTAGATTTTATAAATATTTTAAATAAAGATGGAACATTAAATGATATTGTTGGAGATGAGTTTTGTAATCGATCTATTCATGATTCGAGAGATGATGTAATAAAAGCATTAATTTCAATTAATGCATATTTGAAAGACGAGGATTATTCTACTACTGTACCTATTGGTGGAAGATCGGGTGAAATAATAGAACCACTTCTTACAAATCAATGGTTTATGAAAATGAAAGATATTGTTGTACCCGCAATTGATGCTGTAAAGAATTCAAATATTAAATTTGTTCCAAAAAATTGGGAAAAAATATATTTTAATTGGCTTGATAATATTGAAGATTGGTGTATCAGTAGACAAATCTGGTGGGGACATCGAATACCTGCTTGGTACGATGAGGAAAATAATATTTATGTTGGGGAGTCGGAAGAATATATAAGGGATAAATATAATATTTCAGATTCAATTACTCTGGCCCAGGATAATGATGTTTTAGATACTTGGTTTTCATCATCATTATGGCCATTTTCAACGTTAGGATGGCCGGATAAAACAAAAGAATTAGAGAATTTCTATCCTACAAGCGTCCTTGTTACAGGATTTGATATTATTTTCTTCTGGGTTGCTAGAATGATAATGATGGGGATGAAATTTATGGATAGGGTACCTTTTAAAACTATATACATACATGGCTTAGTAAGAGATAGTGATGGTAAAAAGATGTCCAAATCTGTAGGTAATGTGATTGATCCTATAGATGTAATAGATGGCATCAAGCAAAGTGATTTAATTGAGAAAAGAATTAGTAATTTAGTCCAACCACAATTAAAAGATAAAATAGCAAAGAGAACTAAAGAAGAATTTCCAAATGGTATCGATTCTTTCGGTGCCGATGCACTAAGATTTTGTTTTTGCGCGTTAGCCTCAACAGGGAGAGATATAAACTTTGACTTAAAAAGAATAGAAGGATATAGAAATTTCTGTAATAAGTTATGGAATGCATCGCGTTATGTCTTAATGACTTCTGAGAATGTTGAATATCTAAATAAAGTTGATTTTGATAAGCTAACTACATATGAAAAATATTTATTAATCAAACTTGATAATATAGTTACAGAATACAAACGTAATTGTACTACATATAGATTTGATCTAATGGCATCATCGTTGTACTCATTTATTTGGAATGAGTACTGTGATTGGTATCTAGAGATTTCAAAAGTACAAATTCATGACGGAAATGAATATTCTAAGAGTTTTTTATTATATACTCTACAGATAATTCTTAAACTTTGTCATCCTATTATTCCCTACATTACAGAAGAAATTTGGAGTGAAATGTATAAACTCGATTATACCAAGGAGTCGCTATTGATGAATTCTAAATTTCCATCGCAACAAAAGATATTCAATGATATAGAAATTGAGAGAGAAATTGAAATAGTCAAAGACATAATTAACTCCATCAGAAAAACCAGAAGTGATTTAAATATACATCCGAAGACTCTACTTGATATTTATTGTATTTCGGATAAAGAGAATTTACTGGCTAATATTAAAAATAATAAGAATATTATACATTCCCTATCTAAAGTTAAATCTATAAATTATGAAATTGATTCAGGAGCTATTAAAGACTGTATAACAGTTTCAGTAAGAGACTTAATTATTTATATCCCAATCAAAGATACTGTAAATGTTGATGATGAAACTAATCGCTTAAGAAAGAAAATTAATGAGATAGAATCAGCATTAATCAAAGTTAATAATAAATTAGATAATAAAAATTTTATTGAAAAAGCTCCATCTAACGTTATTAAAGAGAATACTGACAAACAGAAAGTTTATCAGCAGGAACTTATAGATTTGAAGAATCTTCTAGATAAATTATCTAATTAATCCGTATAACCGTTCCATTGTTAATCTAAAGGAACTTAAGTCATTTGATATGATTGCTTTAACGTCATCAGCAAGTTGTCTAAAATTATGTACTTCTGAGCCTATTAAAACAATATTGTCTCTTTGCTCTGATTCATTTTTTATCACTTTAATCTCATGTGCTTTTCTTGAGATATCGCGAGAATTATTAAACGCTAGCACCATTGCTCTTGCAGAGATCTTATTAGCTATATGTATCAGTTCGTCGTGAGGTATATTGCCTCCTACATATGTTACATCCCAACCAATATTTTGAGCAACAATAATATGCATCAAAGTATCTAGATTCTCTTGTTCCGATGTCATCGAACCAACAATTAATTTTGGACCCTCATCCTTTGAGGTTCTGAACTGTACTGACAAATTAGATAAGCAACTTCTTAAACAGATTTTTGCAAATCTCTCCTGAACAAATCTTAGCGTCCCTCTGCTGCACTCATCGTTAATATGAGTGTGAAGTGGTTTTAGGAACTCTAATAAGAAATCTGAAGTGCTCAAAATTGCAACGGCGTTCGACAAGGTAATATCGAGCCTATTAGAGTCCATCTCATAGATTGCATTAGATGCCTCATCGAAAAGCTCCATAACTGTGCCTGTACTTGGTCTTGTATAAGATCTTGCCGTATTTGATTCATCGCCCATAACAAGTTCAAACAAGTCATCATATGAAAGATTTGCGATATCTCCTATTCTTCTCCCAGCATTAATGGCTCTTTTGAGGAGAGTAAGCTTTTCTATATCATCGTCTGTGTATAGTCTTCGGTTGGTATCTGTTCTTTGAGAAATAACTGCACCATAACGCCTTTCCCATGCTCTAATCACATCAGAACTAATGCCTGTCCTTCTTCCAACCACCTGTATTAGATGTCTGGGTTTTTTTGATAAATCACCTTTCAAGTCCATTATTTTCACTTAAAGTCACCTTTTTGTCCACATTCTTTGTCGTAATTTTCTATTATATTTGGTAATTTGTCAATTTATTGTTCAGTATTTATCAAACAATCATCATTTTTTTTATATATTTACAGTTTTTGTCCAAAATATATGTTGACAAAGCGGTTTTGTCATATTATTGTTAAATACAAGATATTGACACACTGTCATATCTCCACCCCTTTATATTTAAGGCCGATTCTTACCCCCTTCGGCCTTTTTTTTTAAACTGATCTCTTAAATCCGTCTGGTCTCCAGGATGGAGCAATCACGTCTGGAGAGTCATCTTCATGTAAAATACGAGCAGGCAAAATTACTTGTTTGGAATATCTTTCATTGATACGATCCATGGCATTATCAATTTTTTTCTGTTGTTTATTAGAAATATTCTCAAAAATACTGGATTGTAAATTAATTGGTCTTGGATTTAATGCTGTAATCTGTACTTGATAAATACCTATACCAGATTTTATTGTTGAAATCATTTTTGAACATAGTTCATAAATTTCATTACCATTATTGGTATAATGTCTTAATTTAAACTTTCTCATGTTCCAGCCTGAAAATATTTTATACCCTATGGCAAAGATATCGCTTTCATAGTGATTCTTTCTCATTCTTGTAGCTACTTTTTCGCTCATTTTTCTAAATGTCTTTTTTATAGCATATCTATTTTTTAGATTTGGAATTGTTACTTTGCCGTGTCCAAAGGACTTTGGGGCTTTTGTGTTAATATCTACAAAATCAATATCTTTTCCTTGAGCCATTAACCATATTCTTCTACCTATATTTCCATACTTATTTCCTAAAATACTTATAGGGATATTTTTCATGTCACCACATTTATAAACATTATGAGTATTTAAAAATTTTTTAATACCTGTTGATACTCCGCACAATGCCGTTACTGGGTAATTATTAAGAATATCTTTGGATCTGCCAGGATCGATAATAGTGATTCCATTAGGCTTATGCATTTTAGCAGCAAATTTTGCTAAAGCTTTTGATGTAGATATTCCAATAGAACATGGCAAATTTTCATATTTAAAGATTCTATCTTTAAGTATTAGTGCTGCATTCATTGGTGTCTGATATATGTTTAGACAATTTGTTAAGTCTATAAAAGCTTCATCAACGGAGAATATTTCTACATCAGGTGATATAGTTTTTATAATAGACATGATATTTGTAGATATTTTTGCGTATCTTACTGGATTTGAAGGCTGTTTAATGAGCGTAGGGCAAAGACTCTTTGCGTCAACATATCTCATTCCGGTTTTTATACCGAATGCTCTTGCTTCATATGAACATGTAATAACACAGGAACCATGAATTCCATTTGTTACTGCTATAGGCTTTCCAATTAATAAAGGATTGTCTCGTTGTTCGATTGATGCAAAAAATGCATTCATGTCGATATGTAATATAATTTTCTTCCATGAAATATTTTGATTCATAATACAGTCAAAGTACTCTAATCTGACCAATAACTATTCCCTGCACTTCAATTCTTTCAAGGTTGTAGCTTTTGGGCTTCAGATTTTTATTTGCTGGAATAAGTTGTATTAATTTTTTATCCACGAGCTTTGCAAATTTTAGAGTTACTTCCTGATTATCTATTAAAATTGCTAAAACTTTTGATTTAATGATTTTATTATTTTTTTCAACAATTACCCAATCACCATCATTTATACCTGCATCAATCATTGAATTTCCTTGAACTTTTAAAGCAAAACATTTTTCATTTGAAAATATATGATTTAATTCAAGAATTTCTTTATCTGGAATTGCTTCAATAGGACCTCCTGCAGAAATTTTTCCCAATTTTTTAATAGAAAAACTTATATCAGAGCCTATTTTCTTTAACATATAGCCCCGGTGTTTATAGCGTATTTTTTGAATCTTGTCCTGATCAACTAAAGATTTAACGTACCTATGCACAACTCCTTTAGATGTAATGCCAATTCCATCTGCAATTTCTGTCAGTAAAGGAAACTGTCCATATTTTCTTTGGAAATCAATAATAAAATCATAAGTTTCCTTCTCTTTTTTAGTAAGCATAAAGTTCTCGTAAAGTTCTCATTTTAATGAAATCTCAGAGACATGGCAATATTTATTTACATATTTTTAAGTATATCAAGTACTCTTTCAGGAGGTCTGCAGATGATAGCTTTATCTCGATAAATTGCTATGGGTCGTTGAATAAGAATGGGGTTAGAAGTGGCAAACTCAAGTAACTCATTTTCACTTTTAGAGATTAAATCATGAGTTTTATAATCATGTTCGTTCAAACGAAATAAATCTAACAGCTTAATATCTAGTTTAGATACTAGGGTCTTCAGAAACGAGTGGTTTAAAGGTACATCAAGATAATTTATAAGCAATGGAGTATGTCCATGAGCTTTAATAATAGAGAGTGTTTTAACGCATTTACTGCAATTAGGATTATAGATAAGTTCTAAATTAGTATTTATTCCCACTCGATTGTTCCTGGAGGCTTACTAGTTATGTCATAAACTACTCTTGAAACTTTAGGTACCTCATTAATGATTCTGGTAGATATTTTATTTAAAAGTTCAAATGGTAATGTTGAAACTGAGGCAGTCATAAAATCTGATGTCTTCACTGACCTTAGAGCAACTACATAATTATATTGTCTCTGATCACCCATGACTCCCACAGATTTGATTGGCAAAAAAACTGCAAGAGCTTGGCTAATTTTGTCATAAAAACCAGAGGATATTAATTCTTCAATGAATATATTATCAACATCTTGAAGAATAGATATCTTGTCTTTGGAAATATCTCCAATTATTCTTACAGCCAATCCAGGTCCTGGAAATGGGTGTCTATTCAATAATTTGTCTGGTATAGAGAGTTCTTTTCCAATACTCCTTACTTCATCCTTAAAGAGGTTTCTTATTGGCTCTACCAATAAAAAATTAAATTTTTTAGGGAGCCCTCCTACATTATGATGTGATTTAATAACATCTGAATTTTTACTAGCAGAAGATGACTCAATAACATCCGGATATATTGTTCCCTGTGCTAGATATTTCACATTTTTAAATTTTTTTGATTCTTTTTCGAATATCCTTATAAAGGTTTCACCAATTATCTTCCTCTTAGATTCGGGGTTAGTCACGCCTTGTAGTTTTTTCATAAAAATTGATTGGGCATTTATAACTTTAAGATTAAGTTTTAATTTCTTTTGAATATTTTCTTTTACTTCCTCTTTCTCATTTTTTCTTAAGAGGCCGGTATCAATAAACATACAAATTAAATTACTTTTTATTGATTTCTTTAATAAAGCAGCTACTACAGTTGAATCAACGCCGCCTGAAAGTGCTAATAAAACCTTTTCATTTTTAACAATTTTTTTAATTTCAGATACTTTTTCTTGAATTATATTCTTTGTTGTCCAGCTCTTCTTGCATTTACAAACATTTATAATAAATGTCTTGATAATATTAATACCAAACTGGGTATTTGTAACCTCCGGATGAAATTGTAATGCATAAATATTCTTCTCTTCTAGAGAAAAAGAGGAAATAGAGCTATTAGTTGATTTACCTGTAATTACAAAACCTTTAGGGATTTTAGTTACTTTATCTGAGTGACTCATCCAGACGTTTATATTTTTATTAATGATTTTTTTTGGGAATATTTTTGACATTTTTTTAGCCATAAAAATTGAGTGACCAAATTCTCTTTTCTTTGATTTTGAGACTTTACCGCCATAGATATCTGCAATATATTGCATCCCGTAACAAATCCCAAGAATTGGTATTGATAATTTTCTAATATCTATCAACATTTTAATCTTTTTTAAGTTAGTAACCGAATCAGGTCCCCCCGAGAGAATAACTCCTTTGGGTTTTATTTCATTAAACTCTTTTAATGTAAGGGTGTGAGGTTTTACTAAGCTAAAGATATTGTTTTCTCTTATTCTTCTCGCAATTAGTTGTGTATACTGTGATCCAAAATCAATTATGAGTATTGTGTCACATTCTCTAATCAACTTCTTACCTTGGTTGATAATTAGGAGGCTCTTTAACAATGTCTACGTCATGGATATGACTCTCTTGTTTGGCCGAAGATGTAATTCTAATAAATTTTGTTTTATTTTTCATTTCAGATAAATTCTCACAACCAACGTATCCCATACTAGATTTCAAACCACCAATTAATTGATGGAGGAGAGTATTCATGGTTCCTTTATAAGGTACCCTTCCCTCAATTCCTTCCGGTACGAGTTTTGATGATGAAGCACTATCTTGATTGTATCTATCTTTTGATCCTTTTTGCATTGCGGCAATTGAACCCATTCCTCTATATGATTTATAAGTTCTTCCTTCATACATTTCTACTTCACCAGGCGCCTCGTCTGTTCCTGCAAGAAGCCCACCCAGCATGACTGTATCTGCACCAGCTGCTAAAGCTTTAGCTATATCACCAGAATATCTTATGCCACCATCAGCAATTATCGGTATTTTTGATTTTCTAGCTGCTTTATAAACGTTCATTATTGCTGTTAACTGTGGTACGCCAACACCTGCAACGACTCTTGTAGTGCAAATTGACCCGGGGCCAATTCCAACTTTAAGTGCATCTGCTCCAGCTTTTATCAAATCGAGCGCTGCATCCTCAGTTGCAATATTACCTACAATAACCTCCTGGTTTTTGAAATTCTTTTTGATATATTTCAGCATATTCAATACATGTCTAGAATGGCCATGAGCGGTATCTATGACGAGAACATCTACACCTTGACTCACTAATGCTTCAGCTCTTTCGATAGACTCATCTGTTGTACCTATTGCTCCACCTACTAATAAGCTACCATTTGTATCTTTGCTTGCATCAGGATAAGTAGATGTTTTTTGAATGTCTTTAAATGTAATCATGCCTTTTAATTCAAATTTTTTGTTAGTAATGAGTATTTTCTCAATTCTATTTTCTCTCAATAGAGATACTACTTCCTCTTTGGTATAATCTTCACGAACAGTAACGAGTTTATCTTTAGGGGTCATAATTTGAGAAATTTTCATATCCAAATTTTCTACAAATCTTAAATCTCTACTAGTTATAATTCCGACTAATTGGTTATTCTCAACTACGGGGACACCAGATATATTGTACTTATTTGTGATACCATAAATTTCATCTACAGTCATTCCTGGACTAGCGGTGAGAGGCTCTCTAATCACCCCACTTTCGTGTTTTTTTACAAACCTAATTTGATCAGCGTGTTCTTTAATACCCATATTCTTATGAATAATCCCAATTCCACCTGCGCTAGCAAGAGATATAGCCATTTGGGACTCAGTAACCGTATCCATTGCTGCTGATAATATAGGAATTTTGATATTTATAGATTTAGTTAGCCTAGTGGATAGACTAACATCATTTGGTAATACTTCAGAATATTGTGGCACAAGGAGTACATCATCGTAAGCTATGCCGGTATCAGTGAGGCTATTTAAACTCTTATTTTTTTGAGTTACCATTCTATATTATACACTTAAACAAAATTATATGAAATAAAATATGAAAATTTATAGCGTAGAATATATCAATCACTATTTAAAGGATTTAATCAACAACGAATTTAAATATCCTATAGCAATTAAAGGAGAAATGAGTGACTTAAATAAATCAAATGCAGGACATTATTATTTTACACTAAGCTCAGGTGATGCGAGTATTAGTTGTGCGTTTTTTGTAAATAAAAATTTGAAGAAATTGGACTTGACTGTATTTGATCAAGAGGAAGTTCTTATTATTGGTTCCATAGATTTTTATATTACAAAAGGCAGATTTCAAATAATAGTTGAAGATGTTGATATATACGGAGAAGGTGCGCTTAAAAAATCAATTGAAAAAACTAGAATAAAATTAGAGGCTGAAGGAATATTTAATAATAACCGTGAGATTTCTAGATATCCAAATAAAGTAGGAGTTATCACGTCTCCTAAGAGTGATGCTTTTAGAGATGTATGCTCAAAGTTTCAAGAGAGGTACCCGCTACTAGAAATTATCTTATACCCAGTGACTGTACAAGGTAAAAATGCATCCAATGAAATAATTAATCAAATTATAAAATGTAATCACGACAATGAAGTTGATGTAATAATGCTAATCAGAGGAGGAGGCTCGCTTGAGGATTTAATGCCATTTAATGAAGAAAAAATGGCAATTAGTATTTTTGAATCTAAGATTCCTATTGTTACGGGAATCGGGCATCAACCAGATATTACAATTGCTGACTATGCTGCTGATAAGGCGATGGAGACTCCTACTGCTGCAGCTGTTTATATTGCTCCTGATCAAAATGAAATTCTACAGAATATTGATATTTTAACTGATTCGATGAACATACAAATCAATAACTACTTTGAGAATAAAAAAAATAAGATGGATATTATAAGAACAAATTTAGAAAGAATTAATCCTTCAAATGTAATCAAAATAAATAAAAATTTATATCACGATTTAGACACCAAGCTTCACAATATCATCCAAATTAAAAATACCGCTCATAATCATAAAGTAGATAACTATTTGTTCAAACTGGGCACATTTAAAAAGAATATATACAAAACTTATGTATTAACTAAAAAAGAATTTAAAGAAATCCATAAATCAATTAGTAAGAATTTTGTTAGTATAATTACTTCTAAAAAATCATTAGTTAAAAGACTAAGTCTCGAAATACAATCATGTAATCCTAGAAATGTTTTGAAAAAGGGATATGGCATTCTTAGTAATAAAAAGGGGGAATTATTGAAAAGCACTAAAGCATTAATGAATACTCATGATATTATTATTGAGATGTATGATGGAAAGATTGAAATTAAAAAAAATAATAGCAAAAAACCACTTGATTAAGTATTCAACAGAATGCAGAATATCAGATTATAATAATTAAAATGAAAAAAGACTTATCAAAATTTCTAGATTTCAAGCCATATAAACAGACTAAAGGTGAGAAATACATGAGCCCAAAGCAAATCGAACATTTCAAGAAAATATTATTGGATTGGAAAAATCTTCTTATGAAAGAAGCAGAAAAAACAGTTGAAAATATGAAAAGAGATTCTACAAAACTATCAGATCCAAATGATGCTGCTACCCAAGAAGAGGAATTTAGGCTTGAACTCAGAACTAGAGATAGAGAACGCAAGTTAATTATTAAAATTGATCAAGCTTTACAGAGAGTTGATGATGGATTATACGGGTACTGCGAGGATACAGGTGAGCCTATTGGTATTAAAAGATTAGAGGCAAGGCCGATTGCTACACTCTGTATTGAGGCGCAAGAGCGACATGAGCGTCTAGAAAAATCACAAATGGATTAAATCCTATGTCTGTAATTGAGTCTAAACTCTCAGAGAAAAAAAATTACAAACCTAATAAAGACTTCACTGCAAAAGCGAATATAAAAAAAGACGATTTAAATAACTTAACTTCATCTTATGTAAAAAATCCTCATGATTATTGGGAGAAACTAGCCAGAGATTATATTTCTTGGAGCAAAGATTTTACAAAAGTCCTTTCGGGTACTGCCCCAAATTATAAGTGGTTTGAGGATGGAGAACTAAACGTATCATTTAACTGTCTTGATAGACACGCTAATCAAGAGAAAGATGCGATTATACATATCTCAGAAGATAACAAAAAAACGATATTATCATATAGTCAGCTTGGTATTATGGTAAAAAGTTTTGCATTTGAACTAAGTAGCATAGGATTAAAAAAAGGTGATAGGGTTATTATTTATATGCCTACAATCCCACAATCTATTGCAGTAATGTTAGCATGCTCAAGATTAGGTTTGATTCATTCTGTAGTATTTGCAGGATTTTCAGCTGAGTCTCTCAAAGATAGGATTAATGACTGCAAAGCATCAGCAGTTATAACTGTTGACAGTTTTTTGAGAAATGGAAAAATAATTACTACAAAAAATACAGTGAATGCTGCTCTCGAGTTTGGTTGCCCATCTATTAAACATTTAATTATATATAATCATAACAATACTGAATTTGTGAAAAAAGATATAGATGTTATTTGGAATGAAAATCTTACAAAACGAAGTATAGACTTAGATCCTATTCAGATGAATTCTGAAGATATTTTATTTATCCTATACACGTCAGGCTCAACAGGAAAACCTAAAGGAATAGTTCACTCAACCGGGGGCTATCTTTTACATTGCATGTTAACCAATAAGTGGGTTTTTGATTTAAAAGATGATGATATTTTTTGGTGTACAGCTGATATAGGATGGATTACTGGTCATAGTTATGTAGTTTATGGGCCACTGTCCATGGGTGCGACGATATTAATATACGATGGCGCACCTACGTATCCTCACATTGGGAGATTTTGGGAGATCATAGAAAAAAATCAAGTTTCTGTTTTTTATACTGCACCTACGGCTATTAGAACACTGATGAAATTAGGTGAAAATCTTCCTGACGATTTTGATTTAGAATCGTTAAGATTACTGGGTACTGTAGGAGAACCAATCAATCCTAAGGCTTGGGAATGGTATCATTCAAAAATAGGTTCTTCAAAATGTCCAGTAGTTGATACATGGTGGCAAACTGAAACAGGAGCTAATATGATTGCGCCGATACCTGGCGTTACTAATACTATCCCTGGGACTTGTACCAAGCCATTACCAGGTATTGATGTAGGGATTGTAGATAATGATGGTATAGAAATTGATGAACCAAATAAAGGTGGTAATTTAGTAATCAAACAACCATGGCCATCAATGCTCAGAGGAATATGGGGTGATAATCAGCGATATCTTGATACATACTGGAAGAAATACTCTAATAAATTTTATGTAACTGGAGACACTGCTCGATTTGACGAACTAGGGAATATTTGGATTATGGGTAGAGCCGATGATGTTGTGAATATATCTGGTCATAGGCTAGGAACTATGGAAATTGAATCGTCCATTGTCTCTCATGAGTATGTAGCTGAGGCTGCGGTAGTAAGCTTTAAGCATGAAATTAAAGGAGAGGCAATACATGCGTTCGTTACGCTGAAAGATAATTATTCTCAACATAATACGAAAGAATTCGCAGATGAAATTAGGGATTGGGTAAAAGAAAAGATAGGCTCAATTGCCAAACCAGACCGTATATCATTTTCTAGCGGTCTTCCAAAAACAAGGTCTGGGAAAATAATGAGACGACTTCTTAGAAATTTAGCAAGGGATGAAAATATTACTGGTGATATTTCTACGCTTGAAAACGAAGATATAATTACCCAACTCAGAAAAACTTTATAACTAATCCAAATTTTTCATCGTTAATTTAACGCGGCCTTGCTTATCAACTTCAAGGACTTTAACTTTGACAACATCGCCTTCAGTCAATACATCACTTACATTGTTTACTCTCTCTTCGCTTATCTGAGAGATATGCACTAAACCATCTTGACTAGGTGTAATACTTACAAATGCACCAAAATCCATAATTTTAACAACTCTACCTTCATAAATCTTATCTACTTGTGGGCCCACGGTGATTTCTTCTATCATCTCTTTTGCCTTATCACCAATGGATTGATCGTTAGATGCAATTTTGATAAGACCGCTATCATCTATATCAATTTGTGCTCCAGTTTTCTCAATAATAGATTTAATTGTTGCTCCTCCTTTGCCTATGACTGCAGCAATCTTAGACTGATCAATTTTTACATGTGTATAACGAGGTGCAAACGGCGACGGTTCTTTCCTGGCTTCAGAGATGACTTTTCCCATCTCCGATAATATATGTAATCTCGCATCACGTGCTTGTGCTAGAGCTTTAGACATAATCTCTGATGTTATACCATCTACTTTAATATCCATTTGTAGTGCATTAATTCCTACTGATGTTCCAGCAACTTTAAAATCCATATCTCCTAGATGATCTTCATCACCTAGTATATCAGTTAGCACGACATGCTTATCTCCTTCTTTAACAAGCCCCATAGCTATACCCGCAACAGGTCTTTTAATAGGAACGCCGGCATCCATCATAGATAGACTCGATCCACAAACTGATGCCATCGAACTAGAGCCATTTGATTCGAGTATTTCAGAAACAACTCTAATTGTATATGGAAATTCATCAACAGTTGGGACAACAGATTGTATTCCTCTTCTAGCTAACTTACCATGACCAATTTCACGACGTTTGGGCGAACCAGTTCTTCCAATTTCTCCAACAGAATATGGTGGGAAATTGTAATGAAAAATAAATGTATCATCAATTCTGCCATCAAGCGAATCTATCATTTGTGCATCTTTCTCAGTCCCTAATGCTGTAACTACTAATGCCTGAGTCTCTCCTCTAGTAAATAGTGCCGAACCATGTGTCCTAGGAAGAATACCAACTTTTACATCAATAGGTCTTACAGTAACAGTGTCTCTGCCATCTATTCTTCTCTCACCATCAATAATTCTCTTTCTGACAATATTTTTCTGGGCTTTTTCAAACATACAGGATATTTTATCTTCAATATCCTCATCTTCATTTGAATCTGATTCTATTATTTCTGTCTTGATGTTAGACAGTTTAGTATTTCTCTCTTGTTTTTTTGTAATCGAATATGCATCTGTTATTCGTTCTTTATATTTATCAAAAAATTCTTCATATGCTTGATTATCTGAGACAGGAGGTGTCCAATCAATTTGGCTGACGTTAGCATCAGCAACTAGTTCTTCAATTGCAGTTATTATAACCTGCATTTTTTCATGACCAAAATTGACAGCACCAAGCATAACATCCTCTGTCAATTCTTTTGCTTCAGACTCAACCATCATTACGGCATTTTTCGTGCCTGCAACTGTTAAATCTAAAAGCGACTCTTTTAAAGCGCTGTTACTAGGATTCAATATATAATCATTGCCATCGTAACCAACTTTAACTGCACCTAAAGTCCCGTTAAAAGGTAAGCCAGATAATTTAACGCAAGCTGATGCCGCTATCAATGCTGGTATTTCTGCATCAACATCAGGATTATATGATAGTAAAGTAAGTATTAATTGAACCTCGCGTGTGAAACTTGACTCAAAAAGTGGTCTCAGAGGTCTATCAACTAAGCGGCTTATTAAGGTCTCTTTTTCGCTTGGACGACCTTCTCGTTTAAAAAAACCACCTGGAATTTTTCCCGCTGCATATGTTTTTTCAATGTAATCGACAGTTAGTGGAAAAAAGTCTCTATCACTGTCATTTTTATCAGCAACTAATGTAGCAAGAATTACAGTACCCTCTATATCTACAGTGACTGATGCAGTTGATTGTTTTGCTAATAAACCGGTTTCGATTTTTACTGATTGACCACCTAGATCAAAAGTTTTTGTTTGCATTAATTATTATTTCCTTAAACCTAATTCCTTAATCAGATTATTATAACTTTCTAAATTCTTTTTCTTTAAATACTTCATTAGAGAGCGACGTTTCATTATCATTTTTAAAAGACCTCTTCGAGAATGTATATCCTTCTTATTATTTGTGAAATGATTACCAAGACTATTAATATTTTCTGTCAGAAGTGCTATTTGCACTTCACTAGAACCGCAATCTTTCTCGGATTTTCCATATTTTTTTACAATATTTTGTTTTGTAATATTCGAAATTGCCATTATTTACTCCAATTGACAGTGTATTCTATCATCTGTTTGTTTTTATACAAACTATTATTACTGAAAGTTAATCAATCTTTTAGGTTTTATGCGGTTATTTGCTACATTACCAATACCAATAATCTTATTATCTGTATTTTTCATTACAACATCGCCTTGTGTATTAGGAAGTTCTATATCTATAACAGTGCCATCCTTAATTAATTTTTCATGATCAGGCCCAAGAGTTATTGGTTTGATGTGAGAAAGCATTTCAGAAATATCTACGATATGTTTATCTGACGATAATTTCCCATTAAGTATTTGATCGCATGAAACCATTCTATCTTCTGTGTATGTGCCTACTCCTATTCTTCTTATACTCCTAGTATAGGAAGATACACCTAATCTAGCGCCGATATCTTCCACAAGCGTTCTTATATAGGTACCTTTACTACATCTAACTCTGATATCAATATCTTCTATATTTTTTTTCAACAGAGTTATGTCGCTTATAGCGATTTTTCTTTTTTTTCTTGCTACTTCTATGCCGTCTCGTGCATATTGATATAATTTTTTACCATTATATTTAACAGAACTATGCATAGGGGGTAGTTGATAAGATTGACCAAGAAAAGATGATAAAGTTTTGATAATATCATTTCGAGTAAGATTAGATATGTTCGTACTATCTTTAGTAATTATTCCCTCACCATCACCAGTAGAACTTTTGTAACCGAATTTAATTGTAACAACATATTCTTTTGTCATAGTTTCAATATATTGTGAAAATTTGGTTGCCTCACCTGTTACAATTAGCAACATGCCTGTAGCTAAAGGATCAAGTATTCCAACTAGTCCAGCTTTTTTAATCTTTAATCTTTTTTTCATAGATTGAAGTACATAGTTAGATGTTAAGTTTAATGGTTTATCAATTAATATAAGGCAATCGTTCATTTTTTATCAATAACATTATTTATAAGAGCATCGATTTTTTGGCTACTCTCAATAGATTTATCATAAATGAATTTTATAGAGGGTATACGTTTTAAATATACTTTTTTGGATAGTTCTAATCGTATATATTTTGCTGCTTTATTTAAGTCGTTTTGAACTTTATCTATGTCATCGTTAAATGTCGTAAAATATACATCGCAATATCTAAGATCCTTACTTACTTTTACGCCTGCAATAGTAACTGATTTAGAAATAATTGGGTTGTTAACACTAGTAAGTATAAGGTGTGCAATTTCTTTATGTAGAAGGTCTTGTACCTTTTGCAAACGTGTTGACATATTTATTATACCGTTCTACTAACTTCTGTCCTCTTATAAACTTCTATTTGATCCCCCGTTTTAATATCATTATAATCTTTGACGCCTATCCCGCATTCTGTTCCACTTTTAACTTCTCTAACATCTTCTTTGAATCTCCTTAAAGATTCAAGTTCTCCCTCATAAATCACCACGTTATCTCTCAACACTCTTATGGGTTGATCCTTTTGTATAACTCCCTCGCTAACAATAGATCCGGCAATAGCACCAAGCTTAGAAGATCGAAAAACATCCTTAACTTCTGCAATACCAATAATTTCCTCTTTGATATCTGGTTCAAGTAAACCTGATAATTGATTTTTGACATGATCAATCAATTCATAGATTACACTAAAATAAAAAAGCTCCTGATTATTTATTTCAATTATTTTCTTTGCTTTAGAATCAGCTCTAACATTAAAACCTATCAATGTAGAAGCTGAGCTAGCAGCAAGATTCACATCAGACTCATTAATTGCTCCTACTCCGCTATATATTATTTCTAATCCAACTTCATCATTTTTAATTGATTCTAATGATGATGAAATTGCTTCAGAACTTCCCTGAACGTCAGATTTGATAATGAGATTCACAATTTCTTTCTTTTTATCACTACCAGATCCAAAATTCTCTATTGAAAATGTTTTTTGTTTAGATTGCATTTCTATCTCTTTGAGTTTAGATTCTCGAGCAGATGCAACTTCTTTGACTTTTTTCTCGTCATTCGTTGAAATTAGGTTATCCGCTACATTTGGAGTACCAGATAGTCCTGTTATAACGACAGGGATTCCTGGTCCTGCAGATGCAATCTCTTTATTGTCCTCGTCATACATAGCCCTCACTCTTCCAAATTCTTTTCCTACTAATATATAATCTTTTTTCGATAGCTTTCCATTTTGTATTAGAACTGTTGCAACAGGACCTCTTCCTTTATCTAACGATGATTCAATCACAGTGCCCATAGCAGGACCCGCGGATGATGCTTTTAACTCCAGAATCTCTGCTTGTAATGATATTGCTTCAAGCAGATCATCTACGCCTTGTCCAGTGTGTGCAGATATTTTCACGCAAATCGTATCACCACCCCATTCCTCAGGTACAATGTTATGTTGTGATAAATCACCAATTACTTTATCTGGATCGGCATTTTCTTTATCAATTTTGTTTACCGCAACAATTATAGGAACCTTTGCTGATTGAGCATGCTCAATAGCTTCTTTAGTTTGTGGCATCACACTATCATCTGCTGATATAATCAATACTACTATATCTGTGATTTGTGCGCCTCTTGCTCTCATAGCAGAAAATGCAGCATGCCCAGGCGTATCTAAAAAAGTTATATCTCCTTTTTTAGTTTGAACTGTATATGCTCCAATATGTTGCGTTATGCCACCAGCCTCAGAACTAGCAACTTTAGTTTTTCTTATAAAATCTAGCAAAGAGGTTTTTCCATGATCAACATGTCCCATAATAGTTACTACAGCAGGACGTGTTTTTAGATCCTCTGTGTTTTTTATTTTTGGAGTTAATATTTCTTCATCCGATTTAGCTTCTTTTATGACAGCATCATGACCAAACTCCTCGATTATCAATACAGCAGTGTCCTGATCTAGAGATTGATTTATGGTGGCCATAACTCCCATATTCATCATGACTTTTATTAAATCAGAGGATTTAACGGATATTTTTTGTGCTAAATCACCTACAGTTATATTCTCTGATATTTCTATCGTGCGCTTAACTGGCTCTGTTGGTTTCTCAAATTGATGCTGCATCATTAAATCCGTCTCATTATCTGACAAAGAACTTTTTGATTCTCTAGCATATTTAGGATTTTTCAGATGTAATTCTTTATTTTCATAGCCATCAGCAATACTATCTTTGTCACGCTTAGATTTTTTCTTAGTATTCTGTAAATCATTAGGTTTGATCGTATTCGTTGTTGTTGCTGGCTTTTGGATAGGTTTAGGATTCTGCTTAGATTGAGTGTTAGTAGAATGATTTTTAGTAGCTTTATTATAGGATAGTGATTCAGCATTTATGATTTTTTTTCGCTTTACCTGAATAGTAATACCTGGAGAACTTGATACAGATTTTGTACTTTTTTTACTAACTGATGAAGTATTTTTTAGTGATAAACTTTTCTTTTGATCATTATCTTTCATGATTTCACCAACTTAATCTTCTTTATTCCATCTTTCTCGCGCCTTCATGATAATTTTACCTGCCACATCATGTGATAATTCTATCATGTCAAGAAGTTCATCAACAGACAAATCAGCAAGATCATCTTTACTATTAATATTTTGTGAGTTTAATTTTATTACATTTTCCTCTGATAGCTCATCAAAATCAGAAATTAAGTTATCTTTACCAAGTTTTGATTTTTTTTCTTCTAAATTTTCAAGCGCTCTCTTTCTTAATTCTTGTACAATTTCATCATCAAAATCCTCTATAGAGTTGAATTCATCTTGTGAGCAATATGCTATTTCATTAATGGATGAAAAACCCTCTTTGGCTAAAACGTCTGCAACATCTTGATCAACATTTAGCTCTTCCATAAACATAGAGGAAATTTTTTTATTTTCTTCCATGATCTTATTATCTGATTCTTCCTTGCTCATGACATTTAAAGTCCATCCAGTGAGTTCACTCGCTAATCTAACATTTTGTCCCCCTCTTCCGATTGCTTGTGATAATTGCTCCTCTGAAACTGCTAAATCCATTGATTTCTTCTCTTCATCTACAACAATAGATAATACTTCAGCAGGCGACATCGCATTAATTACAAATTTAGCTGGATCTTCATCCCACATTATAATATCAATTCTCTCGCCGCCTAATTCATTAGAAACAGATTGGACTCTCGACCCTCTCATGCCTACACACGCACCAATTGCATCTAATTTAGGATCATTTGACTTTACGGAGATTTTTGCTCTTAATCCTGGATCTCTTACTGCACCTAAAATTTCAATTAACCCCTGTCCAACTTCTGGTACCTCTAATTTGAAGAGCTCAACGAGAAATTCCGGTGCTTTTCTACTTATGTATAATTGAGGTCCTCTTGTTTCCGGCTGAACATCACTCAAGAATCCTCTTAGGCGATCACCTGGCCTTATTACTTCACGTGGAATTAAGTTTTCCTTTAATATCATCGCTTCATCTACAGTATTTTTATCAGGCATTCCTAAATCAATGTAAACATTGCCCTTCTCTACTCTTTTTACAATACCAAAAATTAATTCGCCTACTTTAGGTAAGTATAAATCTACAATCCTACTTCTTTCAGCGTCTCTAACTTTTTGTACAATTACATTTTTTGCAGCTTGTGCCAGTATCCTGCCAAATTTAATTGATTCAATTTGTTCTTCGTACCAATCTTCAACACCTAGATTGTTATCTTTGGCAATTTTACTCGAAACAAGAATTTGGGAATTCTCTTGATCTTCTTCAATCTCATTAACAACTTGCCATCTTCTAAAAGTTGTATAGTCTCCTGTTTGTAGGTCGATTGATACTCTTGCCTCAATATCAGTTTTTTCTTCTAATCTATACTTCTTTTTAACAGCACCGGCAAGCGCATGCTCAATTGCATCAACAATTATATCTTTGCTAACGGTTTTTTCATTAGCAACTGTTTCTATAACCATTAATATATCTTTATTCATTTTTTTATTTCAATTTCTATATCTAAGTTCGCTTTTTTAATATTTTCAAATTCAATCTTATAGCTTTTATTTCTAGCCTTTATAACAACAAATTTATCGACTACCTCCATGATAATACCAGAAATATTCTTAGTTTTATCCTGCAGTTTTTTAAGCGATACTTTTACTTTGCTGCCAATATTGTCTTTGTAATCATTCTCTAAAAAGAGAGGTCTATTAATCCCTGGTGATGTTACTTCGAGTGTATAGTCGCTTTTGAATGCATCCTCGAGTTTAATAACATCCTCCGTCATACGGGAGACTCTTACGCACTCATCTACTGTGA
>ENA-OSEY01000288-OSEY01000288.1-marine-metagenome-genome-assembly--contig:-NODE-288-length-37156-cov-10.630761_pt1 | contig 37156 bp, 36 predicted proteins | sample MGYA00248465_ERZ534230 | MGnify/ENA primary metagenome ERZ534230 (study PRJEB26409, sample SAMN06344110) | marine metagenome | isolation source: Sea water from surface | place: Atlantic Ocean:Southern... | reverse complement strand
TGCTAACTTCGCTGTAAAGCCAACAAGCTCTATATTAATAGAAAAAAATTCGGTCGATGTTCAAAGTCAAAAAACAAAAATTATTACTAAAGGTAGACATGATCCTTGCGTCGGAATTAGAGCTGTACCAATAGCTGAGGCTATGATGGCTATTATATTAGTAGATCAAATTATGATGCATGAAGCACAAATTGGTTCTTTAGCTAAATAAATTTTTAAATTACTTTTTACCATAAATTAGAAATTCTTTATTGCCTTTTGGCCCAAGTATAGGACTGTCAATAATACCTTTTATACTAAAATCAATTTCATTTTCAAAAAAAACTCTTATATCATCCACAACCATCTGATGGTGTTCAGCATTTTTTACAACACCTCCTTTTCCTAAAAGGTCTTTCCCAATTTCAAATTGAGGCTTAATTAAACTAATAATCCAGCCATTATTTTTTAAGAATTTAATATTTGGTTTAATGACTTTTTTCAAAGATATAAATGACACATCACAAACAATAGCATCTAACTTATTACTAATTATATCACTATCTAAATACCTTGCATTTGTTTTTTCTAGAACCTCTACACGAGCGTTATTTCTTAAATTCCAATCTAATTGTCCATAACCAACATCCACACTATAAACTTTTTTTGCTCCTTTTTTAATTAATACATCTGTAAAACCTCCTGTACTAGAACCTATATCCATTGCTATTATACCAGTACAATCAACTTCAAAGTCATTTATAGCTTTATCTAGTTTGTAGCCTCCACGTGAAACCCACATTTTATCTTTTTGTTTTAAAATTAAATTACAATTTATTTCGACTTTGGTGCCTGGCTTATCAATCCTTTGTGAATCAATAAATACATTACCTGATAAAATTAGTCCGATTGCTTCTTGTCTGCTTTTCACAAGACTTTTATCAAAGAGCAATTTATCAATACGGACTTTAGTTATTTTTATAACCTTTGTTGATCTTTAAATTTAATTTAATTTTTTGAGATTCTATATCTAATTTAATTTTATTATATATACCATTTATATCTAAGTTAGCTTCTATCAATTGTTCATTTTGAGAGGCATGTTCTTGAAATAAATCTGGTAAATTTAAAGTTCTGATTATCTTAGAATTTATATTTAATAAATCACTAGAGGTAATAATATTTAAGCAATGAGAGGAAAATCCACCTCGTGATCCTTCTTCAACTATAAATAAAATTTTATGATTTTTATAAAGATTTAATAAAAGATCTTCATCAATTGGCTTTGCAAATCTAGCATCCGCTACAGTTATATCATATCCTTCAGATTCAAGCTTTTTTGAAACTTCTAATGCTGTTTCTAATAAAGTTCCAATAGATAAAATAGCTATATCTGTTCCTTCTTTTATTATTCTTCCTTTTCCAATTGGAAGCTTTAGTAGCTTTTTTGAAATTTCCATTCCTGTGGCTTCGCCTCTTGGATATCTGCAAAATATTGGTCCCGAATTATATAAAGAGGATGTATAAACCATGTCTTTTAATTCGTTTTCATCGCTTGGAGCCATGACAACAACATTTGGCAAACATAGTAAATAAGCTAGGTCAAAAGCTCCAGCATGAGTAGATCCATCTGCACCAACTAAGCCTGATCTATCTAACATAAATTTTACAGGTAATTTTTGTATTACTACATCATGAATAACTTGATCATAAGCTCTTTGAAGAAAAGTAGAATATATTGCAACAAAAGGTTGTATGCCTTGGGACGCAAGTCCAGCAGCAAATGTAACAGCATGTTGTTCAGCTATACCAACATCAAAAAATCTATTTTCAAATTTTTCTTTAAATTTGTTAAGACCTGTGCCTGATGGCATGGCAGCTGTAATTGCTGTTATTTTTTCATTGTCTTCTGCGATATTACATAATGTATCTGCAAAAACTTCAGTATAAGTTGGAACATTTGAAGATGATTTAATAGAATTTCCAGTTACAACATTAAATTTTGAAACAGCATGATATTTTTCATCCGAAACTTTTGAAAAAGGATGACCTTTTCCTTTTTCAGTGACAACGTGAAGTAAAATAGGTCCGTGTCTAGATCCATCATTTAAATTTTTTAGAACCTTAACTAAAGTCTCAACATCGTGACCATCTATAGGGCCTAAATAAAACATCCCCATTTGGCTAAAGAATGTATTGTCTTGTGTTAAAATATTTCTAGCTATATCCTCAGCTTTTTTTGCTGTTTGACTAATCTGTTGAGGGAAAATTTCAACCATTTTTTTTGCGATTTCTCTAACAGAATTAAAGGGTTCACTAGACACTATTTTAGACAAATAATTGCTTAAAGCACCAACTGCAGGAGCTATTGACATCCTATTATCATTTAAAATGATAATCATATCGCTATCTAATATACCTGCATTATTCATACCTTCATATGCTAATCCAGCACTCATAGCTCCATCACCAATTACAGCAATAACTTTATTTTTTTCTTTTTTAATATCTCTAGCTACAGCCATACCTAATCCAGCAGAAATAGATGTTGAGGAGTGCCCAGCACCAAAATGATCATGTATTGATTCACTTCTTTTAAGAAAACCAGAGATACCATCTTTTTGTCTTAAAGTATGAAGATCTTTTCTTCTACCAGTTAAAATTTTATGTGGATAAGCTTGATGTCCTACATCCCAAATCAATTTATCTTTTGGAGAATTAAATACAAAATGAAGCGCTACAGTTAACTCTACCACACCTAAACCAGCTCCTAAATGGCCACCAGTTTTTGATACAATCTCTATTAATTCCTCTCTCAACTCTGTAGATAAAATTTTTAAATCCTCAATATTAAGACTTTTTAAATCTTCAGGAGAGTTTATTTTTTCTAAGAATAATTTTTTCTTTTTTTTGTCTAACATTATTTTAATGGCTTCTTTTAACTATGTAATCTGCTAGTAATACAAGATTTTTTGCGTGATTACCAAAAATATTTAAAGATTCTATTGATTTTTCTAGACTATCATTCATTTTTTGGATTGATTTTTCTTCACCATAGTAATTTACAAAGTTTGGCGTTTCGTTAGATTGATCTTGATGAACAGGCTTACCAAGTTCCTTTGAATTACTATTTAAATCTAATAAATCATCTTTTATCTGAAAAGCTAATCCCAAGTTTCTGGAGAAATTTTTTAGTTTTATTATGTGATCGTCTTTTGCATTACAGATTATTGAACTTAGGGTCGTACAGCATTCTAAAAGAGATCCTGTTTTCTTTTGTTGAATCCAAAGTATATTATCCTCACTTAAATCATTGTGTGTAAAATCTATATCTGCTTGTTGTCCTCCAACCATACCACAAAAACCAATAGCTTTTGATAACTCAAAAACCAATTTTGAAATTTTATCTCTATTTTCAAAGTTTTTTGGATTTGAAATTAATTCAAAACCCCAACTTTGGAGTGCATCTCCAGCTAATATTGCAGTAGCCTCATCAAACTTTTTATGTGTTGATTTTTTCCCTCTTCTATAATCAGAATTATCCATGGCTGGCAAATCATCATGAATTAATGAATATGTGTGTATGGCTTCTATAGCTGACGCTATAACAATTAGTTCATCATTTTTTTTTTTATTAAAAGTTAAATTATTAATATCTGAAACAACTTTACCAACTTCAATTACAAGAAAACTTCTGATTTTTTTTCCACTTCCTAATATAGAATACTTTATAGCTTGTATAAGTTTCTTATTTAAACCTTCATTTCTAGGTAAATTTTTTTTTATAAAAAAATCTACTTCTTCACTATTTTTTAATAATGTATTTTGGAAGTTTTTAAATTTTAAATTCACTCATCTAAACTTTGTTTAAGATTTTTATTTTTATTTTCTTTTTCTTCTATCTCTTCAACTTTTAGTTTGGCTTCATTTAATCTTTTTTCACATTGATCTTTTAAAATTGATCCTTTCTCATAAGCTTTGATGGCATCATCAAGAGAAATATCTCCTTTTTCAAGATTAACTACAATTTCTTCTAGCTCCTTTAAAGCCTCTTCAAATGATAATTCTTTTTTCATTTTGTACCTTAAACTACGATAAATAATTTTATCTAGAGGTGTCAATTACTATATGATTTAAACTTTCTTGAATTTGTTTAAACATACAATCTTCAAAACCTGAGTGAGACCCTTCTTCTACAATTCTTAAATTTGATGCCAACCAATTTTTTGAAAGCTTATAAGCATTGATAGGTGGACAAATTATATCATGCCTTCCTTGTATAATGTCACATGGTATTTTGCTAACTTTATTTATATTTTTCAAAATATATCCATCTTTTATGAAACAATTATTCACAAAATAATGTGCTTCAATTCTTGCGATTGCTAATGATTGTTCTCCAGACATTTTTCTTTCAACATATTTTAATGTAGAACATGAACTTTCATAGGAATTCCAATTTGATGCTAAATCATGAACAATTTTTAAATTAGATTGATTTAGATTTTTGTAATACCATTTCAAAATATCTTTTTGCTTTTCTGGAGATATTTTTCTAGTAAAGTTATTATGTGCTTCAGGAAAAAAACTTTTCATTCCATATAAAAACCAATCAATCTCCTTCTTTGTTCCTAAAAATATACCTCGTAATATAAAACCTAAACAACGATTTGGGTTTTCTATCCCATATAATATAGCTAGTGTACTTCCCCAGGACCCTCCAAAAATAAACCATTTATCAATTTCTAAATATTTTCTTAATTTTTCAATATCTTTAATTAATTCGTTCGTATTGTTGTCTCTTAATTCTGCTATAGGTAAACTTTTACCAGCACCTCTTTGATCAAAAAAAATAACTCTATGAGTTTTTACATTAAATAACTTTCTATGAAAAGATGAAAAACCAGCGCCTGGGCCTCCATGTAAAAATAAAATAGGAATACCATTTGGATTACCAAATTCTTCATAATATATTTTATGAATATTACTGACTTTTAAGTGACCTTTATTAAAAGTCAAAACGAGACCTTACTTAATTTACTTAAGCAGCTTCTTCAGCGCTATCATCGATAATTTTTTCTAATTTTGTTGCAGCATCAGATTTATCAACATTTTGAACTGCTGCAAACTCACCTGCAAGTCTTTCTAATGCAGCTTGATACATTTGTCTTTCAGAATAGGATTGTTCGCCTTGATCTTCTTTTTTATACAAATCTCTTACAACTTCAGCCAGAGAGACTAAACTTCCAGAATTGATTTTAGTTTCATATTCTTGAGCTCTTCTTGACCACATAAGTTTTTTTACTTTTGCTTTACCTTGAAGTGTCGTAATAGCTTCATCCATTTGAGCCTTGCTAGAAAGTGTTCTTAAACCAGAAACTTTAGCTTTATCTAATGGAACCCTAAGTGTCATCCTATCTTGCTCAAATCTAATAGCTAATAATTCAAGCTTTGTATTTTCTATTTCTCTTGTTTCCGTTCCAATGATCTTGCCAACACCATGACTTGGATAAACAACAAAATCCCCAGGAATAAAACTATTATCTTTAATTTTGGACAATTAAATCACCTATGAAATTAAAATTAACATCTTTTTTTGATTAAAAAATAAGCTTATATCACAAAACGAGAAAGAAGTCTATTCATATTATAAATTATTCTTTGAAAAACTTATTATATTTATCCTCGACATCAACAAAATCATCAGCGTCAGATGGGGGATCTTTTTTTTCTGTAATATTTGGCCATTTTTCAGACATGTCTCTATTAAGAACCAGCCATTTTTCAGCTCCATCTTCTGTATCAGACTGTATAGCGTCTACAGGGCACTCAGGTTCACATACACCACAATCAATACATTCATCCGGATGAATTACAAGCATGTTTTCACCCTCGTAAAAACAATCAACAGGGCAAACTTCTACACAATCAGTAAATTTACACTTGATACAATTTTCATTAACTATATATGTCATGCGATGGTATATATAACACTTTTTTTAAAAGTTTCTACCCATAAATTTTTCTAATTTTCTTCTACTAGATTTAGTGGGTCTTCTTCCAAAACTTATCTTTTTAGTAAATTTATTTTCATTATTATTTCTAATAAAAATCGGCGTTATATCTTTATAATGAATAATAGCCTCTTTGAATGGACCTCTTCGAAGTGGAATTTTTAAAATTTTTATCTGTTTAATTAATTTTTCATTTTTAATGTTAATGACATCCCCAATTTCAATAACTTTATTTTTCTTTTTAATTAAAAAATTATTTACTTTGCATGAACCTTTTTCAATTGCTTTTGTTGCAATTCCTCTAGTTTTAAAAATCCTTAAATAGTAAAGTAGTTGATCAAGCCTAATATTTAAATCTGATGGATCTTTAGATGTCATGATTTTAATGATTTTAAAATATAAAAGGGTGAATCTTTATTTAAATCGACTTTACTAACTTTATTTTTTTTTATTTTAGATCTCCTAGTATTTTTGAGCTTATTATTGTTTGTTTTTTTAAAATAATATTCGTCATCACTTTCAGAAGTATCTTTTTTTAAAAACTCATACTTCAAAGTTTCTGTAATAAAATTTTTTAAATTATCTTTGGTGGAGCCTGCAATAGATAGCATCTCCTCTGTGATTTTGAACTTTGTTTTTTTTGCTTCATTTCTAACCAATGCTGCTAATCTCTCATAAATATCTATCCTCAAACAAATATCACCACAAGGTATATATCCAATAAAAAAATAAAAGTCTGCTTTAATATTTTTGTTAAACTTACAATTTACACGACCTTCGTCAGGCAAATGATCAATATAAAATTCATTATTATATAATGACCATAGAATTGCTTTTAATTTTATTATTTTTGGTTTTAAAACTATAGGCAAATATATAAGATTCACTCCTAGACGAATTCCTAATTTTGCAATTGCTAATCGGTCATTTTCATTAATTTTTTGAATTTGAAATGGAATATTTTTAACTAATGTATGTCCTAAACCTTCAAAAACATGGAAGTTAACTGCTTTAACTTTTGAAGATAACTCAATAACTTTATCATCATGATCACTATCAATTTTATCTAAATTCTTTAACTTAAGACAACTGGCTAAAGTTTTATTTATTACTTCTGAAATTGATTCTTCACATTTTTTTTGAATTTTAGTTTTTTGATCTAAAGAGAGCATATCAAAATTTTTTAAAATTATTTTAGGAGTATAAATATTATCTCCTTTAGCCAATCTTCCAATTGAACTTTCCATCCATAAAATATTACCACTATTATCTATTTTAAGAGCTTCTTCAGAAGAGTTTATAAATTCATTAACTTTTTTATCTAACTCTTTTGGCAAAGCTTTTCTTGCAGCCGTCAAAATCCTTGAAGAATGTTCATCACTTGAAATTTCAGGAATGAAATCAAAATTTCTTAAATAACCAACTTCTTGGCCTTCAACTAACACTTTGCCATCAAATTTTATGACAGCTTCTAAATCTATTTTCTCATTCATTTTTTTAGATAATATAGCTATTTTTTTATCAACAAACCGTTTTGTCAACCTTTCATGTAATTCATCTGAAAGTTTGTTCTCAATTTTTTTTGTCTCATGTTGCCATAAATTGGCATCTTTTATCCAATTTGTTTTATTAGTTATATATGTCCAAGTTCTAATATTTGAAATTCGATTAATCAGTGTATCTATTTCACCATCTAATCTTGAAAGTGGCTTTATTTGAGACTTAAGCCAGTCATCTTCAATTTTTCCATCTTTTAATGTAGTATAGAGTTGTTCTAATAATTTAATGTGTCTATCTGAAAAAATATTTCCAAAATCAGGAATTTGACAAATATCCCATAATAATTCATTCAAAAATTTATTATTTTTATTTTTATTTACATACTCTAATCTAGACAATTCTCCCAAACACAAAAAATCAAGTGCATTTCCTTTTTTTCTTAAAATATTCTTGCTTGGTTGTTCTTCAAGAGAGATAAACAAATTTTTAATTGAAGAAAAATCAAGATTAGAATTTCTCCACCAGATATGTGATAAAGAGTTGAACTCATGATTTTCAACCATTTGCACCACATCTTTATCAAACTTAAGTTCATCGCTAATAACACCAAATGTACCATTTTTTGTTGATCTTCCCGCTCTTCCAGCGATTTGTGAAATTTCAGTTGCAAATAGTTTTCTAGAATTATTTCCATCAAATTTCATATCTGATGCAAATGCAACATGATCAATATCTAAATTTAATCCCATACCAATGGCATCAGTAGCAACTAAATAATTCACATCGCCACTTTGATACATTTCAACTTGATGATTTCTAGTTCTGGGCGATAATGCTCCCATAACAACTGCTGCACCACCTTTTTGAGTTCTAACAAGTTCAGCAATTCTATAAATTTCTGGTATCGAGAAAGTTACAATTGCTGACCTTTCTTTTAATCTAGTGATTTTTTTTACGCCTGCATAACTAAGTGTTGAAAGTCTTGGCCTGGTTTCAATTTTACAATTTGGTAATAATTTTTGGATTATTTTTTTTATAATTTCTGAGCCTAGGAATAATGTTTCTTCTTCACCCCTTGCATTCAATAATCTATCAGTGAATACGTATCCTCTCTCTAAATCTGAAGCTAGTTGAATTTCATCAACACATAAAAAAGCAACTTTTTTTTCAACTGGCATCGCTTCAACTGTACAACAAAAATACTTTGCGTTTTTTGGAATAATTTTTTCTTCACCAGTGATAAGAGCTACCTTGTTTAATCCAACAACATTTACTGCCTTATCATAATTTTCTCGAGCTAAAAGTCTGAGTGGAAATCCTATCATTCCTGATGCATGTGAAAGCATTCGTTCCATGGCATAAAACGTTTTACCCGTATTTGTAGGGCCAAGGATAGCCTTTAAATTATTGTCTTTAAAATCAGGGTTGTTCATTACATTAATTTTATGTTTTGTTGTATTAATTAATATTTATAATAAAGTTAGAATATTATCAAATTTATGGAACAATAATATGAAAAACAGAAAAATAGTCATTACGGGAGCTAGTAAAGGTATTGGAAAAGCTATTGCAAAAAAATTTGCACTTGATGACTGTGAAATATACCTAATTTCTTCTAATGAAAAAACACTTCAAGATGCATCTAAAGAAATTAACAAAGGTAACAATTCTAAAATACATTATTATGCAACTAACCTTAAAACTGAACAAGGGTGCAATAATGTACTTTCAGATATACAAAATAACTTTAAAGATTTAGATACTATTATTTTTTCAGCAGGTGATACAAAGAGTGGTGATTTCCTATCACAACCTATTGATGATTTTTTTGATGGATTTGATTTAAAGTTTTATAGTGTTGTTAGATTGCTAAAAGGTTTATGGACAAATTTAAAACAAAAAAAAGGATGGGTTGTTGCAATAAACGGTCAAATGGCTAACACACCAAATCCTAATTTCACAGTTGGTGGAGCTGTTAACTCAGCCCTAGAAAATTTATGTAAGGCTCTTTCTAAAAGAGGGATTCAAGATAATGTCAATATAAATGTTATACATCCTGGAATGACTTCAACAGAAAGATTGATTTCGATAATTCAAGCTAATGCAAATCGAGAAAATATATCATTTGATCAAGCTAAAGAAAATGCTTTAAAAGCTTCTGGACTTGATAGATTTTCTACGCCGGAAGAAGTAGCAGAATTGACCTATTTTTTATGTAAAGAAAATGTCAGACATATTAATGGAACATCTATAACATTAGATGGTGGAATTAAACCTACAATATAAAAATATAGGAAAAAAATGCCAAAAGTATCTTCAGTATTTATTGAAACTCTAAAAAACCATAAAGTTGATAGATTTTTTTGCGTGCCAGGAGAATCTTATTTACCTGTCATGAATGAATTAGTTTCTAATCCAATTATTGATGTTGTCACTTGTAGACATGAAGGTGGTGCTGGATTTATGGCAGTTGCAGACGCAAAGTGTACTGGAGAACCAGGTATAGCTTATGTTAGCAGAGGCCCAGGAGCGACAAACATTTCAATTGCCGTTCACTCAGCACACCAGGGCGGTATTCCAATGATAGTATTTGTAGGTCAAGTAAGTAGAAAAAACTTAGGAAAAATGCATCTACAAGAAATGGATTTTACTAAAACATTTGCTGATATGACAAAATTAGTTGAAGAAATTAAAGATCCTGAAGATTTACCAAAAATAATCTCTAACGCATTTAAAGTTGCTAAAGAAGGAATTCCTGGACCTGTTGTTATATCAATTCCAACAGATGTACTTGAGGCAGAAATTTCAAACAAACCAGGACATCCAATAAATTTGATTTATGCTGAACCTAATAATCAAGAAATTGAAGAGACACTTGATCATATCAAAAAAGCTCAAAAACCAATATTAGTTGTTGGAGGTGAATTGCAATTCTCAAAGAAATCCAAGATTCTAATAAAAGAAATAGCCAAAAAATTTTCGTTGCCTGTTTTATGTACTTATGAACATCAGGATTTAATTGATAATGATAGTATTTACTATGCTGGAGAATTAGGATTAAGACCTCCTGAGCCTATTAAACAAAATGCTCTTCAAGCCGATTTAGTTATTTGTATTGGCCACCAAATGAATGGTGTTCCAAATATGGGTTATACTTTTCCAAGTGATACACAAAAATTTATTCATGTATTACCTGAAAAGAATTTTTTTAATAAATTATTTAAAACTGATGTTTCTATAATATCTAAAGGAGAAAATTTTTTAAATAAACTAAACAACACTGATTATATATCTAATAAAAACACGGATTGGGTAAATGAATGTCACAATAGATATATGAATAATAAAGCAACCTTAGACATTCGAGAAGCAGAAGATGGTTTAGATTTTGGAGCTTTAATTGATGAATTAGGAAAACAAGTTCCTGAAGATAGCATAATTACAAACGATGCGGGAAACTTTACGAGCTGGATGCATCATAGATTTCCATTTAAATCTAAAATGAAATTAATAGGATCTGAAATTGGTGCAATGGGAATGGGTATACCTGCTGGCATTGCCGCATCATTAAGAAACCATGACAAAAAAGTCTTTGTGATTGTTGGAGATGGAGGTGCTTTAATGACAGGGTCAGAATTAGCTACAGCATCATTAAAAAAGGCAAAAATTATTGTGATTGTTGCTAATAACAATCACTATGGAACTATAAGATATCACCAAGAGGTTCATTACCCTAAAAGAGAACATTACGCTACAACGCTTATAAATCCAAATTTTGAAGAATATGCAAAAAGTTTTGGACTTAAAGGTTTTACAATTAATTCAATTGATCAGATCCAACCTACTTTAAAAAAAGCAATTGATCTTAATGAATCAGTTTTGATTGAGTATAATATGAGTTTAGAAATTAATACTAGTACTACAACCATAGAAGAACTTCAAAATTAGAAACTAATTCTTTAAGACTTTGAAAACCTCAGTATGATCAGAGTTTTTTCCAAGTATTTTATAAGAGTTTTCTAAGTATGCTAGCACTTGTTTTGATAATGGATTATCAGAGCTCATTTTTTGAATTAATTGATGAGCAATCGAAACATCTTTAATCATCAAATCTAGTGCGAAACCAGCATTATATTTTTCAGATACTACAAATTTTTCCAACTTAACTTCTGTTGTATTATTTTTTCCAGTTGCACCATTAATTATTTCTATAAAATTTCTTGCTTCAATTCCATATTTTTTAGCAGTATTTAAGGCTTCAAAACTAGCAATTAATCCTGCAGCAGAAACGTAATTGTTCAGAGATTTCATAGCATGACCGGCACCCAGAGGTCCGGCCCTTTTTACACTACCCATTACATTTAATATTTTATCAACTTTACTTATAGTAACTTCGTTGCCACCAACCATTATAATTAATTTCCCAGTTATTGCTCTTGCAACTCCTCCAGAAACAGGTGCATCAATAAACTCAATATTTTTTTTAATTAATTCATTTCCTAAATTTAGAGTGTCGTTAGGGTCACTTGATGACATGTCTATCATAATTGATTTAGTTCCAAAATTTATAAGTTCTTGAACTACTTTATTTACAATTTTACCATCAGGTAACATGAAGATTATCACTTCTTTATCTGAAAGCTCTTTTATAGATGTAACAATATTAATTTCAGTACTATCCTTAGGATTTTTTATGTCATATCCATAAACATTAAAATCTGCTTTAGATAATAAAGGAGCCATTGCTGATCCCATTGCACCCAAACCTACAAAACCTATTTCTTTCATCTATTAGTCTCCATTATTATTCAAAAAAAATAACTTTTTCTTTTCTCAAATTTTCAATTTCATTTTTATCATATCCCAAATCAATCAATATTTCTTTAGTCTTATTACCAAGATTTGGCGCTTCAAATTTACTTTCATTATCCCTTTCATTATTAAAATACACTGGTAGCCGAGGATACATCAAATCACCCTCAGTTGAATGCTTATAGGTTTTAAAAAAATTTGTCTTTTTAAGATGTTCATCAATAAATAGATCTTTAGGTTTATTTATTTTCATTGAAGGAATATCGATTTCTCTAAGTTTTTTTATCCAAAAATTTGTTTTTTCTTTTTTAAGTTCTTTTACTAGCAAAGAATAAAGTTCATCAACATTCTTATTTCTATTTTCTAAAGTTGAAAATTTTTTGGTTTTAATTAGATGTTCTTTTTTAATAAATTTTAAAAACCTTAACCATTGTTCGTCATTATAAGGCAATACCGCAATAAAACCGTCTTTAGTTTCGTAAGGTTTTCTATTTGGAGAGGATTGTCGTGGATAAACTGGCTCATCTTTTGGAGGCAAAAAATTATAGCCATATAAATGTTCTACTAAAGTAAAATCTACCATTGTCTCAAACATAGGTACTTCTACCTCTAAATCTTTGTTATCTTTATTTCTTTTAAATAAACTTGAAACCACACTTAACGCTAACATAAGACCTGTTGCTTTATCTGCAGTAGCTCCTGATGTATAAGATGGTTGATCAGAATATGCTTCTTGATAACTAGCCATACCACTCGCAGCTTGTATTATATCATCGTATGCAGGTAAGTCTCTATAAGGTCCATCACTAGAAAAGCCAACAGCAAAGGCAGTAATAATTTTATCGTTATATTTTACAAATGTTTTATGATCAAAACCAAGTCTTGAAAGAGCAGACTTTCTAATATTAGAAATAAAAACATCAGATTTTTTTATAAGTTTAAATATAATTTCCTTTCCTTTTAGAGTTTTAAGATCAACTGATACACTTTTCTTATTTCTATTTAAATTTAAAAAAACAGCCCCCATAGATTTATTTTCATATGGACCAATATATCTTGTATTATCACCTACAAGAGATTCAATCTTGATAACGTCAGCCCCTAAATCAGCAAGTATCCTAGTACAATAAGGAACCATGAGAATTGAAGATAAATCTAAAATCGTTATACCTTCTAATGGTCGTATCATTGTGTATCAATCATCAATTAAAAATGGACAGATAACGTGTCTTTAGGTGTCATTTTTGGAGGTGAAAATTTTGTGAGATTTATTCCCTCAACTGCAGTAGTGTATTCCTCAAGTGATGGTGTTCTTCCAAGTATAGCAGATAAAACTACTACTGGCGTTGAAGCGAGCAATGACTCACCTTTCTTTTCACTTGAGTCTTCAACAACTCTACCTTTAAAAAGCCTAGTTGAAGTTGCTAAAACTGTATCTCCTTTAGATGCTTTTTCTTGATTGCCCATACAAAGATTACATCCAGGCCTCTCAAGATATAAAATGTTATCATATTCTTGACGTGCATTTTCTTTTGGTTTTTCATCATTAAACTCAAAACCTGAATATTTTTGAAGAATGTTCCAGTCACCCTCTTCTTTTAGCTCATCCACAATGTTATAGGTTGGTGCTGCTACAACTAGTGGTGCATTAAATTCAACATTACCCTTATCTTTTTCGAGATTTTTTAACATTTGGGCCACAATCTTGATATCTCCTTTATGAACCATACAGGAGCCTACAAAACCTAAATCAACCTTTTTTTCAGCCTTGTAATAAGAAATTGGCCTTATTGTATCATGAGTGTACCGTTTCGAAACATCAATATTATTAACATCTGGATCAGCTATCATTGGTTCGTTAATTTCATCTAGATTAATAATTACTTCATTAGAATATTTTGCATTATCATCAGGAGCTAATGCTGGCTTAGTACCATTTTGGATTTCGTTAATCCTCTTATCAGCAATTTTAATAAGGTTTTCTAACATTTTGTTATCATTATCCATGCCTTTATCGATCATCACTTTAATTCTATTCTTAGCAATTTTTAATGATTCTATTAGAGTATTGTCATTGGAAATACAGATTGAAGCTTTTGCTTTCATTTCAGCAGTCCAATCAGTAAAAGTAAACGCTTGGTCTGCTAATAAAGTACCAAGATGAACTTCAATTATTTTTCCTTGAAAAATATTATCTCCAAACTGTTGAAGCATTTGAGATTGTGTTGCATGTACAATATCACGAAAATCCATGTGATCAGCCATTTTTCCGACAAAGGTGACTTTTACACTTTCAGGTATTGGCATTGACGCTTCGCCAGTTGCTAAAGCTAAAGCAACTGTTCCAGAATCTGCTCCAAAAGCAACACCTTTGGACATTCTGGTATGAGAATCTCCTCCAATGATTATTGACCAATCATCAACTGTTATATCATTTAAAACTTTATGTATAACGTCAGTCATAGAATGATAAACTCCTTTTGGATCTCTTCCTGTAATAAGTCCAAAATCATTCATAAATTTCATAAGCTTAGGGGTATTTTCTTGTGCTTTAAAATCCCAAACTGAAGCAGTATGACATCCTGACTGATAGGCACCATCAACTGAAGGTGAAATTATAGTTGCAGCCATTGCTTCCAATTCTTGTGATGTCATTAATCCTGTTGTATCTTGAGACCCAACAATATTTACTTTTACTCTTACATCAGAGCCTGCGTGTAAAATAGAACCTTCTTTAATACCTAAAGCATTAGCATTAAATATTTTTTCTACAGCAGTTAGACCCTGATTTTTGTGAAAAATTTCTTTTGACGGTGCAAAAGCAGAATTAAGTTCTATATCCAAGACCTTACAGGCAAAATTTTGAAGCTTTTTTCCAAACACTATTGCATAGGAACCCCCTGCTTTCATAAATTCTAATTTTTGTGGAGTAAAAGAAGATGTTAAATCAGCAAGCTCTTCATCTCCATTTGCATTAAACAGCTTTTTTTGTTTAGAATTAATTTTTAAAATTGTTCCTGTTTCTACTGAGTACTTTTCTTCTAAAACAGGATTATTATCATTATTAAGTATAGGTTTGCCATCTGAACCAATTTTCTTAACCCAATTTTTAAGGTCAACTCCAATTCCACCTGTTACCCCAACTGTTGTAAGAAATATAGGTGAAATACCATTAGTTCCTGCTACAATTGGCGCAATATTAACAAATGGAATGTATGGGCTTGCTTGAATACCAGTCCATAATGCAACATTATTAACTCCAGACATTCTAGATGATCCAACTCCCATTGTTCCTTTTTCTGCGACAAGCATTACTCTTTTATTTGGATGCTTTTCTTGTAATTTTTTAATTTCAGCTTGAGCTTCTTCAGAAATCATACATTTGCCATGTAATTCTCTATCAGCTCTGGAATGGGCTTGGTTTCCAGGAGAAAGCAAATCAGTCGAAATATCACCTTCAGCAGCAACATAGGTAACAACTTCAATTTCTTCTTCTATTTCAGGTAAATTTGTAAAAAATTCTGCTTTAGCATAACTTTCTAAAAGTTGCTTTGCTATATTATTCCCTTTTTTAAAAGCCTCTTCTATTCTTGAGGTATCTGCATCATATAAAAAAACTTGTGTTTTGAGAATATCTAGAGCTTTTGTAGCTAAAACAATATCTTCACCTAATGCAAAATCTAGTAAAACTTTTACAGAAGGTCCACCTTTCATATGTGATAATAGCTCAAATGCAAAATCAATTGATATTTCATCTACAGATATTTTATTACTGATAATTTCTTTTAAAAATATAGCCTTTTCTTCTGCCGCACTAGTTGTGCCTGGTAAGGTGTTGTATACAAAATAATTAAGACAATCTTTTCTATATTCACTCTTATTATCTTTTATATGAAAAATAATTTCTTTTAGTAATGATCCATCATCGATTGGCTTTGGTTTTAAAGATTGATTTTTTCTACTCTCAATTTCATCAAGATAATTTTTGTATAATTCCATTACAATTCCGTATTTTAATTTTTTTGGTTATGAAAATATTATTAAAAAATGTTTATATCAATATAACTTTTTACTAACAGTAACGTCAAGTTTACTGAACTTTAAAAAGTAACTTTATCATGTATCTAAAAAAGAGTTCTTAGTAGATTGAAAGATGTTTTATTTTAAATTAAAAAAATTAGTTAAAATAGTATTAAATTATTATATATGCTTTAAGAATAATTTAACTATTACATGACAAGTAGATTGAAAGACAATATGATTCTAAAAAATATTTCTTTGACTAGAGGATTAAAAACTATTTTTTCTAGTCTTAACATAGAGTTTTTGTGTCCAGGATTAAACATCATAAAAGGTGAAAACGGATCAGGGAAAACTAGTCTTTTAATGATGATCTCCACTCTATTGCAAGAAGATAGAGGAACAATTATTAGATTTGGTAAATTAAAAAAAAATGATTGGCTGAATGAACATATCTTAATAAAGCAAAATAGTTCTTTAAGTGATGAGCTTACCATTGAAGAAAATCTGAAAATTTGGTGCGGCCTCAAAGGATGGGATTTTAACACTGATAAAATTGAAAAAAGTTTAAAAAATTTTGGTATACTTAAATATAAAAACTTTCTTGTCTCCGAATGTTCTTCAGGAATTAAAAAAAAAGCTGAATTATCTAAATTAAATTTTGACGAAAGTTTTAAATTGAAGTGTTGGTTACTTGACGAACCTTTAAATCATTTAGATGAGAATGGTAAGCTTTTTTTAAAAAAAATTATGGACAAGTTCATAAACATGAATGGAACAATTTTACAAACATCTCATGAAAAAAAAATTAATCATAAAAATTTTAAAATAATCAAACTATAATGATCTATGAAAATTAATTTTAAAAATATTTTAATAGCATTAATCGAAAAAGAATTTAAATCTTATTTACGATCAATAAATAATTTTATGAATATGATCGTTTTTATGATAGCAATCATAATTTTATTTCCATTAACAGTGGGGCCCTCAGAAGAAAAACTTACTCTTGTTTCTAATGCAATTGTTTGGATAGCCTTAATAGTATCAATTATTCCAACATTAGATAAAATTTACATTAGTGATTTTAAAAACGGTTGGTTAGAACAATATTATTACTCCCCATTACTATTAGAAATTATAATCTTAATAAAATGTTTTGTATTTTGGTTTTTTTTAATAATTCCTTTAACAATTTTTATTCCAATCTTTTCTATTCTTTTAAACATCCCCTTTCTAATAATTTTTTGGAACATTATTATATTTGCAATTGGCAGTTTAGGATTTTGTTTAATTGGTTCAATATGTTCTTCTTTAACACTTGGTACTAAATCAAATAATCTAATATCCCCTTTGTTGATATTACCTCTTGCAATTCCTATATTTATATTTGGAAATGGAGTTGTTGAAGCAGTGAAGTCTAATTATGACCCGTTACCAAACTTGTATTTATTAATTACAGTTTGTTTAATTTTGCTAATTATTTCGCCTTTAATTTCAGCTTATTCAATAAAAATAGCACTAACAAAGTAAAGATAAATGATTAACTATTTAGCCAATCCAAATCGATTTTTAAATTTTATAAAACCTATAGAATTTAGTATAGGAGTTTTTAGTTTCTTATTTATTTTTATTGGTTTATATCTTTCATTGTTTAATAGCCCAGAAGATTATCAACAAGGGGATACTGTTAGGATAATGTATATTCACGTTCCCTTTGCGTGGTTTGCATCTTTCTTATATTTTAGCATAAGTATTGCAAGTATTTTTTTTCTAATATGGAAACATCCTTTTGCTGATATAATTGCCAGATCCATCGCACCTCTAGGTCTTATTTTTTCAATTTTAACAATCTTAACTGGTTCACTTTGGGGTAAACCAATGTGGGGCACATGGTGGGTTTGGGATGCCAGATTAACATCTATGTTAATTTTATGTATATTCTATTTTGCTTACATTGGTATTTCAAATGCATTTCCAAGAAAAATTGATGGCTCAAAACCTGCAGCAATCCTTGCAATAGTAGGAATGGTTAATCTCCCAATTATTAAATTTTCAGTTGATTGGTGGAATACATTACATCAACCAGCAAGTATTATTAGATTTGATGGTCCTTCAATTAATCAAGAGATGTTGCTTCCACTAGTTATTATGTTGTTAGGATTTTTATTTATGTCAATTTTTATAATTTTAATAAATATTAAAACAAACTTGATATACAAAAAATATCAATCTGAAATACTTAAATTAGGATGATTAGATGTTTGATGTTTTAGATTTTGGAAAATATAATTTATATATTTGGTTGAGTTATTCTATAAGTTTTACGTCAATATTAATTTATTTTATAATTATTAATGCAAGATACAAAAAAGCTTCAAACTTGTTAAAAAGTTTAAAAAACAAAAATTCTAAGTAAAATGAAACCAAAATCTCAAAGATTAATTATTTTATTTTTTTTCTTAACTCTTCTGGGTTTATCAACATTTTTAGTTTTAAAATCTTTAGAAGATAATATTGTCTATTTTTATTCTCCAACTGACATAAATAAAAAAATTTTATCTAATGAAATTGATTTATCAAAAAGAATTAGAATTGGTGGCTTAGTAAAAGAAAATAGTATTTTAAAAGAAGGTAAAAAAATATCTTTTAAAATACATGATGGAATAGATGAAATTTTAGTGATCTATAATGGAATATTGCCTGATTTATTTCGTGAAGAACAAGGTATTGTTGCATTAGGTAAAATAGAAAATAAGAACTTTAGTGCGATTGAAATTTTAGCTAAACATGATGAAAATTATATGCCAAAAGAAGTTTCAGATATGTTGAAGAAAAATGGAAAGTGGAAGGGGAAATTGAATTGATTTATGAAATTGGTCATATCAGCATCATAATAGCTAGTTTTTTATCTTTATTATCAACTGGAGTATTTGCTTTTCATTTTTTTAGAGAATATTATTTTTTTTCTACATTAATTAAAAACTTTTCTAAAATTGGTTTTTTCTTTGTTTTGATTTCATTTTTAATTCTTGAATATGCTTTTATTAATTCTGAGTTTTCATTAGATCTGGTTGTCAATAATTCACATACTACAAAACCTTTAATTTATAAGATTTCAGGATTATGGGGTAATCACGAAGGTTCAATTTTGTTATGGATATTAATTTTATCTTTCTTCACATATTTAATTGCAAAAAGTAAATCTATAAAATCTTCTCAATTTCATATAACTGTATTAGGTATTCAAAATATTATTCTTTTTTTATTCTGTATTTTTTTATTATTCACTTCAAATCCTTTTTCAAGGAATATAGACCCACCATTAGAAGGATTTGGCTTAAACCCTTTATTGCAAGATCCTGGATTAGCCTTTCACCCGCCTATGCTATATATTGGATATGTAGGTTTGTCCGTATCATTTTCATTCGCTATTGCAATTCTTTTAAACAAAAAAGTTGAATTTGATTGGTTTAATTATCTTAAACCTTGGACACTTCTAACATGGGCTTTTTTGACTAGTGGCATTGCTTTAGGCAGTTGGTGGGCTTACTATGAATTAGGATGGGGAGGATGGTGGTTTTGGGATCCAGTTGAAAACGCTTCCCTAATGCCGTGGTTGATATCTACTGCATTGATTCATTCAATTACTGTAACACAAAAAAATAACCAATTTTATAATTGGACAATTTTGTTGGCAATTTTTGGCTTTTCTTTCTCTTTGTTAGGAACGTTTATTGTAAGGTCAGGACTATTAACTTCTGTTCATGCTTTTGCTTCAGATCCAACAAGAGGAGTATTTATCCTGATCATATTAGCTTTATCTACTCTAATACCATTACTAATATATGGATTTAAGAATACTCATCGAATTGATACAAAGTATTTCATATTTTCAAAAGAAACAGGACTTCTTTTAAATAATATATTTTTAATAACTTCAACAATAACAATTCTAATTGGAACATTATACCCTCTCATTTTAGAAACAATTACAGGTTCAAAAATCTCTGTAGGAGCAGCCTATTATAATGCAACATTCTCTCCAATAATGATCCCCTTTATAATTATCATGGCTTTCGCTCCATTTCTTGGATGGACAAAGACTCCAAAAAAATCTTTGTTAAGAAATATGTTAATAATATTTACTTTAGCTTTTGTTTCTAGCTTCATCATTTTTAAATTTAACACTACCTCTGTTTTTGGAATAATATGTGGTTATTTATCAATTCTTTTATTTTTTTCAGTTGGATTTACATTTTTTAAAAAATTACAAAATCTTAAAACATTACCTTTAAATTATTATGGTATGTTAGTTGCTCATTTAGGCTTAGCAATTTTTCTATTTGGAGTAACAGGAGAACAATTCTTCAAAAAAGAAAGTTCAAGCCAAATTAAAATAAATGAAGTTATTGCTATTGGAGATTATAGCGTCAAACTTGAAAATGTTAAAAATTTTAAAATAGATAATTACTTATCTGAAACTGGTTTATTTAAAATCACAAAGGCTGAAAATTTTGTTGGAAAGATAAAATCAGAACAAAGATTTTATCCTGTAGAAAAAACTAAAACAACTGAAGCAGGCATTTTTAATTTTATATTGAGTGATATTTATATAACTATGGGGGAAGGTAATTTAAAAGAGGGATGGGTGGTAAAAGCCTACTTTAACCCTCTTGTAAAATGTCTTTGGTTTGGAGCATTTATAATGGCTATAGGTGGCATTTTATCTTTACTCTCTAAAGCTAATAGAAGGTATATATAAGTTGAAAATTAAATTTTCTAATTTTTTACCTTTGTTAATCGTAACTTTTTTCATGATAATTTTTGCAATTAACCTAGATGTAAAAAAAGAAGATAAAAAAATAGATCAACTCAAATCACCATTAATAAATAAAAATATTCCAAAAAATCCTATTAGGCTTTTTCAAAAAAATGAAATTGTTGAACTTAAGAATGTTTACAATGAACTTTATGCTATAAATTTTTTTGCTTCATGGTGTCTGCCATGTAAAATAGAAGCTCCAGCTATAAAATTGTTATCAGAAAAAATACCTGTTTTTGGAGTTGCATTTAAAGATGAAGAAAAAAATATTTTAGATTTCTTAAAAACTTTTGGCAATCCATATGATAAAATTGGTATTGATAGAAATGGACTATTAGGAATTGAATGGGGTGTTTACGGAATTCCAGAAACTTTTATAATTAATAAAAAAGGACAAATAATTTATAAATATACTGGGCCCTTAGAAATTGATGAATTAGAAAAAAATATCTACGATTTGATAAAAAATGAAAGATAAAAAAATTTTTAAATTATTGATTTTATTTTGTTTAATTTTTTCTACTAGTTTAACTTATCCCAAAATTTCTAAAGGCAATGAACAAACTATAGAAAAAAGATTAAATGAAATTTCAAATAATGTAAGGTGTTTGGTTTGTAGAAATCAAAGTATTTATGATTCAAATTCTGATTTTGCAAATGACATAAAAAAAATAATCATGATACACCTCAACGATAATAAATCTGATGAATTTATTTATAAATTTTTAAAATCAAAATATGGTGAATATATACTCTTCAAGCCACCCTTTCAGATAAATACCTTAATATTATGGATCCTTCCTTTTATTTTAATTATTTGTGGGCTAATATTTTTTACTTTTAAATTTTTAAAATTTAGAAAAAATGATTAATTATCTTCTCATTTTAATTTTTTTAGGATTAATTTTTTTCATTATTTTACCAAAATTAATAAAAGAAAATGAAATTAAAAAATTTAAAAAAATAAATTTTCTTTCAATTTATTTATCCTTATTTGTATTTTCATATATTTCAGTTTCTATAACTTACTATTTTTTAGGCGCTCCAAATATTTCAAACTCTACGCTCTTAGAAATTAAAGAAAAAAAACAACTTGTTAAACAAGAACAATTGAAAAAGATTAAAAAAACTAAAAATGACTTAAAGATAATAAATAAAATGTTACAAACTGATCCACAAAATTTAAATTTGTTATTAGCAAAAGCATCAATGGCAGCCATTATTCAAGACATTGAAACAGAAATAGAAACTTTAAAAAAAATTATTAAAATTAATCCTATAACAAACGTTAAATCTCTGTTAGCACAAGCATATTTAAGAAAAAATGATGGAATTGTTAATGAATTTATAAAAAAATTAATTGATGAAGTTTTATTCGAAAAACCTAAAGATCCAGGAGCAAATTTTATTTTAGCTAAATATTTAAATCAAAATGGAAACAAAAATAAATCTAGAAATTTACTTTTAAAAATACTTAAAAATCTTGATGATAAAGGCCCATGGCATCAAATCTATAAGGATGAATTAAATATCAAATAACTTATTCTTGTTGATATTTTTTTATTATTGGAATTGAAAATAATCCGAAAACTACCGATAAAACAGGTATACCAAAAGCTTTAAAAGATACCCAATCATCTGTACTTAAATTTCTCCATGCAATCTCATTTGCTATTGCCATTACAATAAACATTGCGATCCATAACCAAGTCAGTTTATTCCAACCTATCGTATCGAGTTTAATCGAAGACCTCATTACAACAGATAAAAAGTTTTTTCCTAAAAATTGTCCAAATAATAATATTAAAGCAATAATTAAAGAAACTACGGTTGGTTTAATTTTGATAAAAAAATCATTATCAAAAAATAATGTAAGACCACCAAACAAAACAACTGCTAAACAACCAAATGCTGCTAACATCGGAATATTTTTGAAAAAATACCAAGATATAATTAATGCTATTATAGTGCTTATAACAAGAACAGCTGTTCCAGCGAAAATACCATAAAAATAGTTAACGCCAAAAAATAAAATCAGTGGCCCCATTTCTAATAAGGATCTATATGACTCTTTTTTTTCCATTCATTTCTCCATTAATTTTATTATGCAGCTTGTCTAAGAGAGATCATTTTTTCTATCTTATCCGTAGCAAACCTTAATTTGTCACCTTTTAATTTAAAAAAACTTTTATCTAAAATATTGTTTCTCCATTCACGAGAACAGTACATATTATTATATAGACCCAAAATGTGTCTTGTTATTAAATGATCATTATTATCAAACAAAAATTGATCTATATAATCAGCAACTTTAAATGCAACCGTTCGCCTAGATATATTTTCTCCATTTGAATCTCCATATATTAATTTATCAGCAAAACTTAAAATATAAGGATTTTTGTAAGCTTCTCTTCCCATCATAAAGCCATCTAAATTTAAATCACGAGTATGTTTAATTCCAGCCTCTAAAGAAACAATTCCACCATTCAAGATAATAATTAAATCATTATTTTCTTTTTTTAATTTTTCAACTCTTTGATAATCTAAAGGTGGTATTTCTCTATTTTGTTTTGGACTTAAGCCTCCTAATATAGCTTTCCTAGCATGTATTATAAATTTTTTTACCCCCGCGGTAGAAGTGATTGATACAAACCTATCAAGATCCAGAGATGACATGTCATCAATTCCAATTCTACACTTAATTGATACCTTTAGGTTTGAATTATTTTTTATTGATTTCACACAATCTGATACTATTTGTGGACTTGCCATCAAACAGGCTCCAAAATTACCCGACTTCACTCTGTTTGAAGGACAACCAATATTTAAATTGATCTCAGTATATCCATATTTTTCTACAATCTTAGCAACTTTACCCAATTTTTTAGGATCATTCCCCCCAACTTGAATTACAGTTGAGTTATCAAAGTAGTTTGAAGACAATAGTTTGTGTTGAGGTCCATATAATATTGCATCAACAGAAATCATTTCAGTGAATAGAATTGCTTTTTTAGTTAAAATTCTATGGAAATATCTACAATGTTGATCAGTCCATTTCATCATTGGGGCAATAGAGAATGTCATTTTATTAAATAACCTAATTTATTTTTTTACCAAATTTATTAACAGCATCTGAAGATAACTTTAATCCCAGACCTGGTTCTTTATTCATATATAAAATACCATTTTCAATTTTTGGAGGATTTTCAAAAAGTTCAGCTTGAAGAGGATCTCTTTCTGGATCTGTAAAAGATTCAACTATCAAACCTGATGGACTAGCTGCCACAATATGAGCATGAATAAAACAATCATGGTGTGGTGCTATATCTACGTGATTTAATTCACATAGGGCCGACAATTTTTTTCCTCCACTAAAGCCACCAAACATAGTACAGTCAAATTGTAAAATCTGAATTGCTTGTTCTTCCAAAATTGATCTACATCCATAAATTGTTATTTCACTCTCACCACCGGATAGTGGGATATCTGTTTGTTGAGATAATAGTTTTAATTCACGTCTATCATCTGACCATCTGACAGGTTCTTCGAGCCATCTCGGATTTAATGATTTTAATTCCTTTGCACCTTGGATTGCTGTTTTTAGATCCCAAGCTCTATTGACATCAACCATCAGATCATTATCTTCTCCAATGATTTCCCTAACAATCGCCATTCTTTCCATATCTTCTTTTAAAGATAATCCTCCTATTTTACCTTTGAAACCTTTATGCCCTTGTTCAACTAGCATCTTTATTTCATCTCTTAACTCTATATTATCTTTTCCATCTCTATAATAGGCACAGGTTACGTAGCAAGGTACTTGATCTCTATATCCACCAAACAATTTATAAAGAGGAAGATTTGAAAATTTTCCTATTATGTCCCAACATGCTATATCTATAGCAGCAGATATTCTTATTAAAGTCTCTTTACTCCATTTTTTTTCAAAAGATAATTTTCTTGCTGTCATACCAAAAATTTTATCGTAAATTTTCTCTGGTGAAGTTGCATCCATTCCAATAATTTGTTCTAAAAACCCTGATTTTATTGTATTTATAATTGGATTTATATCAGCATAAACAGTGCATATACCAAAGCCTTCAATGCCTTCCTTTGTTTTGACTTTAACCAACAACTCATTTGCTGTTGGAACGATAAAATGACTTACCCAGTGTGGTCTTGATTCATCTGGCCCTGTTAAAACAAATGCTTCTATATTATCAATTATCTGTTTCATAAAATCACTTTCTAAATATAATAATTATTAAAAGTTTTTATTTGTAAAATGTATATAGACTTCGTCCTTTTTAATTTGTAAGAGAGAATTATGGAAAAAACAATTAGAAATATGATTAATCAACAAAATGATGATCTAATTTTTCTTACATCTGAAAAAAATGAAAAACTCTCTTATGGAGAATTTAAAATTTTTAACGAAAAAATATCGCGTCAGTTAGCTGCTACAAATATAATAAATAGTGACAGGGCTGCAATTGTTTTGCCAAATGGACCTCTGATGGCAAGTTCTTTTTTGAGCATCTCAAGCTATATGTCTGCAGCACCTTTAAACCCTTCATATAAACAGGAAGAATTTGAATTTTATCTTGACGACCTCAAGCCTAAATTTCTCTTGGTTGAACCAAATTCAAAAAGTTTAGCTGTAATTGCCGCCAAAAATTTAAATATACCTGTTTTTGAAATGAAAATTTCTGATAATCAACCCCTAGGAACGTTCGAATTATTTGATAAAGAAACTGATTATAAAAATCCAAACGATTATGATGAGGCTTTGGTTCTACACACATCAGGAACCACCTCAAGACCTAAAATAGTTCCGTTATCAAATTTAAATATTTTTACATCTGCAGTAAATATTTCAAAAAGTTTAAAATTAACAGCTGATGATCACTGTCTAAATATAATGCCCTTGTTTCATATACATGGATTAATTGCTGTCTTAAGTGCTTCGGCAAAAGTTGGTGCATCTGTTTGTGCAAGTAATGGTTTTAATGCTCTTAAATTTTTAGACTTAGCTGAAACACAAAATATTACTTGGTATTCCGGAGTACCCACAATGCATCAAGCAATTTTACTTAGGGCTCAAAAAAATTCAGATAAAGCAAAAAAACTTAATTTACGCTTTATTAGATCATCATCTGCATCACTACCACCTGCTATCTTTGAACAATTAAATGATATATTTCAAACACCTGTAATAGAAGCTTATGGCATGACTGAAGCAACTCATCAGATGACATCAAATCCACTGCCTCCTGCCATTCAAAAACCCGGCTTAGTTGGAATGCCAGCAGGTCCAGAAATTTGCATTATGAATGATAAAAATGAAAAATTACCCCAAGGTGAAATTGGTGAAATATGTATTAAAGGGGATAATGTTACTAATGGATATGAAAATAATCCTGAAGCTAACAAACAATCATTTGTAAATGATTGGTTTAGGACTGGTGATGAAGGTTTTTTTGACGAAGATGGTTATCTCAAAATTTCTGGCAGATTGAAAGAGATAATCAACAAAGGTGGTGAAAAAATATCTCCTTTAGAAGTTGATAATATCTTAATGGATTTTCCACCAATTGATCAAGCGTTATGCTTTGGATATAAAGATAAAATGCTTGGAGAAGATATTGCTGTAGCAATAAAACTTAAAGAAAATAAAAGTTGTACGGAAGATGATATTAAATCCTATGCAAATGAAAAATTAGCCAAATTTAAAATTCCAAAAAAAATATTTATTGTTGAAGATATTCCTAAAGGTGCAACAGGGAAATTACAAAGAATTGGATTAGCCAAAAAATTTGGACTAGAATAATTTATGAAAAAAATATGTATATTTGGTGCTGGAGCTATCGGTGGTTATTTAGCTTGCTCATTAAAAAACACAAATAATAAAATTTCAATAGTTGCCAGAGGTCAACATAAAGAAATCATTGAAAAAAAGGGGTTAACTCTAATTAAAGATGAAATCAAAAGATCATTTCATTTTGATATATCTGAAAATGCGAGTGACCTAGGAAAACAAGATTATATTTTTATAGGTGTTAAAGCTCAATCTATACCACTTATATTAGATAATTTGTCTCCTATACTTGATGAAAATACAACTATTATATCCGCTGTCAATGGACTTCCTTGGTGGTATTTTCACGAAGCAAAAACTCAAACTAAATTGGATAATACACATTTAGAAAGTGTAGACCCAAAAGGAAAAATTTGGAAAACCTTGAATCCAAACAGTGCCATTGGTTGTGTAGTTTACCCAGCTTGTGAAATTTTAGAACCTGGTATTATTAAACATACTGAAGGCGATAGATTTTCACTTGGCGAACCTAACGGAATGATTTCTGAAAGGTTAAAAGAAATATCAAGTATTTTAATTGATAGTGGATTAAAAGCACCACAAAAGAAAAACTTAAGAGATGAAATTTGGATTAAGTTATGGGGTAATTGTTCATTTAACATTTTAAGTGCATTGACAGGATCTACACTCGATGAGATTGGGAAAAATCCAGCAATATTAAATTTAATAAAAAAAATGATGGAAGAATGTAAACTTGTTGGAGAAGAAATTGGGATAAAGTTTAGAGTTTCAATTGATGATAGAATTAAAGGTGCAACTTCAATTCAAGGCCACAAACCTTCAACGGCACAAGATTTAGAGGCAGGAAAACCATTGGAAATTGACCCTATAATTGGCTCAATAATTGAAATTGGTAAGAAGTTAAATATAAATACTTACAATTTAGAACAAATGTATAATCTTCTTAAATTTAAAGGAGAATTATTAGGGATTTATGAAAAAAATGAAGAATTAGAAAAAATATTACATTAAATCTTTTCAAAAAAATTTCTTCCTTGTTTATCCTCTATCTCGACTACCCAAGCATCAGTGTCAATTTTAATTTCTTTTTCAATTAATTTTTGAAGCTTTGGATATTCCAATTCTATTTCTTTATGTAACTTGATGTATTCAATTATTGATTTATTTTTTTTTAGAGAATAGGAATAATTTCTTCTTATAAGTTGACCTTTGCCGTTCAACAAATCAATTTTTATTAGAATGATCCCTGAATCTGGATCACCCTTTTTTACTACAAAAACTGGAATTCCGTCCTGTTGTGCGATTTTAGTTACAGATTTAATTATTATCTCTGTTTTTAAACTATCTTCCATTTTAATTAAAAATCACTGCATCTTCCATTCTTTTCCCAATCACCGTATCTAGTAGGCTCTTTACCTTTAGGCCCCCCAATTTCCTTATAAGAAGTAATTTTAATTTTTTCTGAGTTATTAATTTTTTTATTTTTATTTGAAAGTATTTTTTTTTCATTTTTTTTTTCTTGTTTCATAAAAACCCTTTCGGTTTTATTTTAAATAGAGCTATATAATCATATATATGAATTCTGATGTAAAACACAAAAAAAATATAAGATTTGTTGCTTTAAAAATATGGGAATTGCTTTTTATTAAAAAAAATAAACTGAGTGACATTTTTAGAAATGATAAATCTTTTAATAGCTTAAATTCCAAAGATAGATCATTTATCTACTTTTTAATCCATTTGGCATTGAGGAATCATAATCAAATAAAATTCTTTCTTAAAAAGTTTATAAAAAAACAAGTTAGTAAAAACTTATACTTTTTAGATGGAATACTCTTATTAGGTACAGCAGAAATTATTTGGTCAAGAACACCACACTATGCAGTTTTAAACTCGTACGTGGATTTATCAAAAATTCTTTGTGGGGTGAAATATTCAGGCTTCATTAATGCTGTTCTACAAAACATAGTTAGACAAAAAGACAACCTATCTTCAAGTAATTGGGATATAAAAAACAATTATCCAAAATGGATGTTAAATAGTTGGGAAAAACAATATGGAAAAATAAAAACAACAAAAATGTTAAAAGTTTTAAACAAGGAACCTTACTTAGACATAATTTGTTCTAAAAAAATGAATATTGAAATGAAAAATAATTTAATAAAATTTTTAGATGGGCATGAAATTCATCCAAATGTAATTAGGAGTAATTATAAAGGAAAAATAAATGATATTTTATATTTCAATAAAGGGATTTGGTGGGTTCAAGATTTAAGCTCGTATTTACACATAGAATACCTATTAAAATTTTTAAAAAAGATAAATAAAAATAATGAGTTTTTAAAAATCTCTGATATTTGTGCCGCTCCTGGAGGTAAAACATTTCAACTTTTAGATAATGGTTATGAAATAGTAAGTAATGATATAAATAAAAAAAGATTAAATATAATGTCAGACAACTTGAAACGTCTAAATTTTAAATCAAAATTAATTTCTGTAGATGGAAGAACTTACAAATTCCCAGAAGAACAAGATATAATAATAATTGATGCTCCTTGTTCATCAACAGGAACAATTAGAAAAAACCCTGATATTTTAATTCGAAACAATATTATTGACTTAACGAAGCTTCAAAGAATACAACAAGAATTACTAAAAAATGCTGCATCAAATATTAAAGTAGGTGGATATTTAATGTATATTGTTTGTTCTTTGGAAGAAGAAGAGGGCGAAGATATTGTAAATAAATTTTTGAAAACAAACACTAATTTTCAAATTTTAAATCTCAATCAATATATTCAAGACTTAAAAACAACTTTAAAATTAAATACTATGGGTTATTTAAAATTCCTTCCTATTGATTTTAAAGTGCATCAAAATGATCATCTTAATGGTAATAATGGTTTTTTTTCTGCAATAATTGAAAGAAAATTTTAGATGATAAATTTATTCTCAAATAAGATAAAAAATTATCTATTTAAAAAGAAATTAAAATTTATAGATGCAGATGACCCACATATTATTTTCTCTGATATTTGGAGTGGTAATTCTCAAAATGGAGAATTAATTACAAATGCAAAATACCCTATCAATGAGATACAGAACATAGATAACTTTGACTTTTTAAGAGATCTTAAATCATGTGGAATTTTGAAAACCCGGTCGATAGCTAGAAAAATTGTCAATCATTGGATTGATAATAATAAAAATTTATTTTCTAAATCCTTTAAGCCCAATTTAATAGCCGAAAGAATTACAATTATGTGTATGACTTATTCATGGTACGCAAAAAGTGGTGACATAAAATTTCAAAAAAAAAATTTAAATTCAATTTATATTCAATTAGAATTATTAGATTATTTATTAAAAAAAAATACAAATTTATATAATTTCAAAACAATAAAAGGCCTTATAATAGGAAATATTTTTTTATTTAATGATTTAAATAAAATAAATTCATTCTTGAATCGGCTCAAAACTTTATCTGAAAATTTTATTTTAAAGGATGGAGGACATTTATCTAGATGCCCTATGATCCAATTAGATGTTTTAAGAGATTTATTAGAGATTAGATCAGCAATAGCAACGAATAGAAAATTAAACTCGCCCATTATTCAAACCTTAGTGAAAGTTATGGGAGATTATTTTAAAATTTTTTGTGTAACTAAGGATTCATTTTGTAGCTTTAACTCAGGTTCATTAATAAAAAAAGAAAAAATTTCTGAAACTTTAAAACGATTAAGTGGAACTAAATATAATTTTTCATTTGCTAGACACTCAGGTTATATTTCCATTTCTTCAAATAATTTAAATATGATCCTTGATGCAGGAAACAAAGACCTTTTTTTTAATAATAAAATTTTAAATAACAAGGCTAGTCTATCTGCTTTTGAACTTTTTTATCAAAAAGCTAAAATTATAACAAATGTTGGTAGCTTTTATTTTAAATCAAACAACAATAATGATTTAAGAGCTATATCTTCAACAGCTGCACATAGCTCTTTATCTATTGATGATAGAAATAACCTTGATTTAACAGGTCTAAGAAAAATCAATCACCTTGAAGTAAAAAAGAATGAAGATGAAAATGGATATTTAGTTCAAGTATCACACGATGCTTATAAATCTCTTTTTGGAATTGGTCATAAAAGAAGACTTTTTATTTCAAAAAAATCTCCAGATTTAATTGGAGAGGACGAAATATTTTCTATAGGTAATTATGGAATCAAACCAAAATTTGCTACAATAAGATTTCATTTACATCATGAAATTAATCCTATTAAATTACAAAATCAAAATTTATTGCTTCAAAATTCAACAAATAAAATTATCGGTAAATTTTTTTCATCCTCAGATAATATTGAAATAGAGAATACTATAATATATCAGAATTCTGAAAGATATGTTAGTAAGCAAATAGTGATTTTAGTTGAACTAAAAAAAATTAGAGAATTAAATAAGCTAATAACAAAATGGTCTTTAAAATTCGAGAAATAAAATGACAAAATTAAAAATAAAAAATGCACTAATTTCTTTAACGGACAAAAACAAAATTGAAATTGTTGCCAAAAAATTAAAAGAACTTGATATAAATATAATATCTACTGGAGGTACTGCAAAATATTTAAAATCTCATTCAATAGATGTAATCGACATTACTGAGATAACAAATTTTCCTGAAATTTTAGATGGTAGAGTTAAATCACTTCATCCTAAAATATTTGGTGGGATACTTTATAGAAGAAATAATGAAAATGATCTCAAAACAATAGATTCACTTAAAATTGAAAGTATTGATTTAGTTATAGTTAATTTATATAAATTTGATGAGGCTAGAAAAGAATTAGATTCTCATGATAAAATAATTGAGAACATTGATATCGGAGGTCCTTCATTAATTCGATCAGCCGCTAAAAACTTTGCTTTTACAACGGTTGTAGTTGATATAAATGATTACGATTTATTAATTGAAAAATTAAGTTCAAATGAGGGGATAGATTTAGAATATAGAAAGTCTTTAGCCGCAAAAGCTTTTAACATTACTGCAGAATATGACAGATCAATATCAAATTGGTTTAATAGTAGTAATGATCAACCTACGTTACCAGAGACAATAAATCTAAATTTGACCAAAAAAATTGAAATGAGGTATGGAGAAAACCCACATCAAAAAGCAGGATTATTCACTAATATCAATCAACAAAGTAAATCAGGAATAGCTCATTATAATCAAATTCAAGGTAAAGAACTATCTTATAATAATTTTAATGATGCTGATGCAGCTTTTGAATTAGTAAACGAATTCAATGAACCAGCTGTAGCCATAATTAAACATGCCAACCCATGCGGGGTTTCACAAAATCAGAATATTACAAAAGCCTGGGAAAACGCATTTAATACAGATAAAACAAGTGCATTTGGTGGAATAGTTGCTTTAAATAGAACTCTTACTGAGGAAGTGGCTAAACAAATGTCTAATATTTTTTTAGAAGTCATAATTGCTCCAGACATAACTGAAACTGCAAAAGAGATTTTATTTAAAAAGAAAAACTTAAGAGTATTGCTTTGCAAAAAAAATAAAAATGAAATTGAAAATGACCTCTTTATTAAAACAATATCTGGAGGATTCTTGATCCAAGATAAAGATATTGGGTCTCTCGAAAAAATTAATTTTAAAATTGTTACAAACAAAAAGCCAACTGAAGATGAAATTAAAGATCTTAAGTTTGCTTGGATTGTTTCAAAACATACTAAATCAAATGCTATAATTTTTGCAAAGAATGCTCAAACTTTAGGAATTGGAGCTGGACAAATGAGTAGAATAGACTCTGTCATGATAGCAAAAGATAAATTTATTAGAAGTCAGGTAAATTCTGAAAAAAAAGATGTTTCTTTAAAAGGAAGTGTTCTTTCAAGTGATGCGTTTTTTCCATTTTCTGATACTGTTATTTCTGCTGCAGAGGCTGGAGTTTCTGCTATAATTCAGCCTGGAGGTTCCATTCGTGATAATGAAGTAATAGCCGAGGCTAACAAAAGAAATATCTCTATGATTTTTACATCAATGAGACATTTTAGACACTAGATATTTTTTAAAACTAATTTAATTATTTTATGATATAGAGTCGGTATACTAAACATATCCAAATTTTCAGGTTTAATGAATATGCAATTATCTTTTAACTTAATTTGATTATCATCTACTTTTAATAATATTACTTTACTATCAAGGTCAAAATGAGTGAAGCTATGTTTTATGACACCGCAATCAAATCTTTCTTTTATTGAAAATATATTAAAATCTAAATTATGATTATCTTTAAGCCATCCATCAGAAGGTAAAACATGCATGTTTTCAAACAAACCTAAATTGGTGTTTCTTAAAAATAAAATTTCCTTTTTAGAATTTATTAAACAATAAAAATTTCCTGTACGTTTAATTTTTTTTTCTTTAATTATTTTTAAGGGATAATTGATTGCTGAATTTTTAAATGCAACTCTACAATTTTCTGACAAAGGACACCTTTCACAATTTATAATTTTGGGCTTGCAAACAGTTGCACCAATATCCATTAAACCCTGTGTAAATAGAGAATTCTCTTTACCAGGTATATTTAAAAACAGAATTTCTCTGACTTTTTTCTTTAGATCATTCCCTCTTAAATCTAATTCAAATAATCTAGATATTACTCTTTCAATATTACCATCAATTACAACTACTTTTTTATCAAATGCAATTGCACAAATTGCAGCTGCAGTATAATCTCCTATGCCTGGTAATTTAATTAAATCTTCATAATTATTTGGAATTACACCATTTAATTCATTAATAATAATTTTAGAACTTTTATATAAATTATTTGCTCTCCTGTAATAGCCTAATCCAGACCAAATTGCTAAAACATCATCTAATTTAGCTTTTGCCAAGATCTCAATAGTTGGATATTTTTTCAAGAAATTTATAAAATAAGGTACAACAGTTTTTACTGTTGTCTGTTGTAACATAAACTCTGAAAGAAAGACTATATATGGGTCTATTTTTTGATTAAAATTTTTAGGCCTCCACGGTAGTATTCTTAAATTTTTTTTATACCAATTTATTACAATTTCTGATAATTTTAATGATTGCATACTTTATTTTTAATACATAAAAGTTTTAAATCAATTATGAAAAAATTAGATACTTTAACATATTCATTGGCTGAGAATTGTTTAAGTAAAAATAACTTATTTGAGGCTAAATTAATTTTAAATTGGGATAAAATTTTCTCTAAATATTCTCATGTTGTGAAACCTATTAAAGTCCAATTTATGAAAAAGAATAATAAAAATGGTACTTTGGTTTTAGAAGTTAAAAGAGGGTTCGAACTAGAAATTCAAATGGAACAAATCAAAATTTTAAGTTTAGCAAATAATTTTTTTGGATTTAAAGCTATTGATAAAATAAAGATTATTAAAAATGGCTATAATTAAGTTAAAGATATACAGACAAAAATGTTTCATATATACATAAATTATGACTTTTAAAATATTAAATACATTTATTTTAATCTTAGCCAAGTTATTAATTGGACTTAATTTTTCATTTGCTAATGATATTAAATTACCTTCAATTGTTGTTGGAGAAAAAAATGCACCTATAGTCATCAAAGAGTATTTCTCGCTTACATGTAGTCATTGCGCAAGCTTTCATAAAAATACATACCCAAAGGTTAAAAAAGAACTTATTGATACAGGAAAAGTTAAATTTGAATTTATTGATTATCCACTTGATAGACTTGCTATGTTCGCAGCTTCTATAGCTAGATCAATTCCGAGTGAAAGTTATGTCGAAACAACAAGTTTGTTATTATCAAATCAAAAAAAATGGGCATATTCCAAGGATCCTGTTACAGAACTTTTAAAATTGTCAAAGCTATTTGGCATATCAGAAAAAAAATTTAATGAAATATTAAATAATAAAGAATTAATGGAAAAAATTTTAAAGAAGATGGAGAAGGAAAACTCTCGATTTAACATATCCTCAACTCCAACATTTGTTATAAATGATAAACATGTTATCGCCGGGTCCTTAAAATATAACGAGTTTGTAAAAAAACTAAAAGATTTTGAGTTGTTAAATTAAAAGGTAAATTTCTTGAAAATTATATCTATTAAAATGATTGGCTTTAAATCTTTTCTAGATCCCACAGAGATTAACTTAACTTCAGGATTAACAGGTGTAGTCGGACCAAACGGATGTGGTAAATCTAATATAGTTGAAGCTATTAAATGGGTAATGGGAGAAAATTCTCCAAAACAAATGAGAAGTCCAGAAATGAATAGTATTATTTTTTCAGGAACTAATGACCGTCCATCAAGAAATTTTGCTGAAGTAATAATTAAGGTGGATAATTCAGAAAAAAAATTGCCCTACCCTTACACAAACATCAATGAAATAGAAATTTCTAGAAAATTAGAAAGAGATAAAGGTTCAACATATAAAATTAATGGAAAAAATGCTAGAGCAAGAGATGTACAATTAATTTTTGCTGATAGTGGCACTGGTTCAAAATCATCAGGAATAGTAGGGCAAGGAAAAATCACAGAGATAATTGAATCAAAGCCAGAAGTAAGAAGAAATATTTTAGAAGAAGCAGCTAATATCACTGGTCTTCATAACAGAAAACATGAATCTCAATTAAAATTAAATTCTGCAGCCAATAACTTAGATCGTCTTTCAGATATTGAATTGACAATTCAAGACCAAATAAATGATTTATCTAAACAAGCTAGACAAGCTGCTAGGTATAGATCTGTTGGTGAAAGATTAAGAAAAGCTGAAACTTCTTTATTTATCACCCAATTTGTGGAGCTAGATTATTCACAAGACAAAATTAAAAACAAAATTACTGAAAATTCAAAAGTTATTGAAGATTATCAAAGAAAAATTAGTAATTTAGAAACTAAAAAATTAAATTTTTTTAATGAACTACCATCTTTAAAAAAAATTGATAACTCAAAAACTGAAATTGTTCAAAATTTAAAAATAGGAAAGATTAAATTAGAACAAGAAATTAATTCTCATAATCAAAGAAAAATATCACTTGAAAACCAAATAACGCAGATTGATGAAGAATATAATAGAGAAGATATATTTATTACTGATGCAAAAAACAAAATAAAATATCTCTCAAATGAAATCCAATCTTTAAATGAAAAGGGCTTTAATTTTTCTAAGAATATTGAAGAAGCACAAAAAAATACGTCACAAATTAGAAAAAAATTAGAAGACTCAACAATAAAATTAACAGATATAAATTCTAAAATTATTTCACTTTCATCAAATAAAAAGGAAATAAAGGAACAACTCGAAATTGCACTTCAAAATAAGAGAAAAAATAGTGAGAAACTCTTGTCTCTTGAAACACAGGATGAATCTCTGAGATTAAAAGAATTAAAGGGAAAGATTAAAGCAATTCAAAATGAGCACAAACAAGTTATTATAACTAACAGAGTAACTGAAAAAAACCTTAAAAACTTAGAAAATAATTTTAATTCTCTTAAAGGAGAAAAAATTACTTTAGAATCCGATGTCAGTAATTTTAAAACTGAGATTGAAACGATTAAGAATTTTATAACATTAGATGACAAAAATAGTTTAGAAAGTTCAATTGAAAAAATTAATAATCTTGAAGGTCCAATTGCATATGTTTTAGGAGAATCACTTTCAGCATCCATAGTAAGTAATAAAGATCAAAATAAAGAAAATTTTTGGTTAAGAGGTTTTGAAAATAACGAAAATATTAAACTACCAAATTCTTGTAAACCCTTAACTGAAGATATTAATGATCATAAAATATTAAAAAACTCGCTTAAAGGTGTTGGTTTAGTAAAAAATTCTGAAAAAGCTTTTGAACTTCAAAAAGAATTAACTTATGGACAAGTCTTAACAACCCCAAAAGGTGGTCTTTGGAGGTGGGATGGATATGTTGAACTTCCTAATGGCAAAAATAGCTTTGCTAATAGATTAGTTCAAAAAAAGAGATATAAAAGTTTACTAGAAAGTTTAAATAAAAGTGAAATAAAACTTAATGAAATAAATAATAAGATTTTAATGATTGAAAAAGATTTTGAGAATGCAAAATCTGAAAAATTAGATGAAATTGGTAAAATAGATTACCTAGAAAA
>ENA-OSEY01000287-OSEY01000287.1-marine-metagenome-genome-assembly--contig:-NODE-287-length-37171-cov-4.380008_pt1 | contig 37171 bp, 37 predicted proteins | sample MGYA00248465_ERZ534230 | MGnify/ENA primary metagenome ERZ534230 (study PRJEB26409, sample SAMN06344110) | marine metagenome | isolation source: Sea water from surface | place: Atlantic Ocean:Southern... | reverse complement strand
CATTAAAAGCTAACCAATGTGTTGACTGATCATCAAGCCCATCAAAATCGATTTCGCTAGGGACATTTTGCTCGATGACAAAAACCGCATTTCTAATGTATTTGATATCCTGCTTATCAAGCTTCCAGCTCGTAGTTTTTATATCCATCATCATGAATTTATTTAAGATATTTAATATTTATCAATATCTTTAGCTAATGTTTCGGCATTTCCAAGGTAAGAGTGAGGCGTGATTTCTTTTAGTTGGTCTTTTTCTGCTTTTGGTATTTCTAAAGTATCAATGAAAGTTTTTATGACCTCCGGTGAAATCTTATTTCCTCTCGTGAGTTTTTTAAGTTTTTCATAAGGATTTTTCACTTTATGTTTTCTCATTACGGTTTGAATAGCCTCTGCTAGAACTTCATAGCTATCATTCAAATCCTTTGATAACTTGTCTTCATTAACCTCAAGTTTTTTTAGACCCTTCAACAATGACTGATATCCAATAGAGGAGTAGGCGAGGGCAACTCCCATGTTGCGGAGTACAGTCGAATCAGTTAAATCTCTTTGCCACCTAGAAATTGGTAATTTTTCTGAAAAATGTTTTAGCAAACTATTTGCAATGCCAAGATTTCCCTCAGCATTTTCAAAATCGATTGGATTGACTTTGTGCGGCATTGTTGATGAACCAATTTCACCTTTGATCAATTTTTGTTTGAAATACCCTAATGAGATGTAGCCCCAAATATCTCGACATAAGTCGATGATAATAGTATTTATTAATGCCAAGTAATTAAAATATTCTGCCATGTAATCATGGGGCTCTATTTGCGTGGTGTAAGGATTTGGACAAAGTCCCAAATCACTTATGAACTTCTCGCTGTGTTCACGCCAATTTATGTCAGGATAAGCAACTAGATGCGCGTTATAATTACCGACAGCGCCATTCATTTTCCCTAATAAATTAATTTCTTCAAATTTTCTTAATTGTTTCGTCAATCTGTAGAAGAAATTTGCCATTTCTTTGCCAAGTGTAGTTGGAGATGCCGTTTGTCCATGCGTACGAGACAACATTGAAATACCCGCATGCTCCTGACTCATTGAACTAAGCCGCGCTAAAATCTGTTCAATCTCAGGCAGTATGATTTTTTCTTTACCTTCTTTTAGCATCAACCCATGCGACAGGTTATTTATGTCTTCCGATGTACAACCAAAGTGAATAAATGGTACGAGTTCCTTGAGTTCTTTACTATCAACGAAGGAGTCCTTTAAGAAGTACTCTACTGACTTAACATCATGATTAGTTGTTTTTTCGATTTCTTTAATCTTGTCTGCACGTTCGTATGAGAAATTTTCGATTATTGAATTCAAAAATTTCTGTGCCTCAGTCGATAACGTTTTAGCGTGAGTTACTTGGTCGTTAGCACACAAACTTTCTAGCCATTTTATTTCAACTATAATTCTATTTCTTATCAGTCCATACTCACTGAAAATGTCTTTGAATTTTTCAGTTTTGGTAGCGTACCTTCCGTCAATTGGCGATATTGCACAAATATTTGAGCGATGAATGCTTTCCATAGAAATTCACATATTTGAAACCTACATTATACCTGATATTGATCAATAAATCAGATAGATACAATTTGAATCAATTGCTAGAAGGTTGCACATGATCAATAACTCCTCCTCCTAAACACTCTGAGCCATCATAAAACACAACTGTTTGACCTGGCGTAGCTGCCCGTTGAGCCGAGACAAAATCTACATGATATGAATCGCCGAATCGCTCCACTTTACATTCCTGATCTGCTTGCCGATAACGAATTTTTGCAGCACACTTGAAGCTTGTTAGTTTTGCATATTTACCATTAATCCAATTTGATTTGGATGCGATTATTTTGTGTGTATAAAGCTTGGGATTTGTATTCTTCTGACCAACTACGAGCTCGTTTGTTTCAAGTCTCTTTTCAAGTACATACCATGGCGCTTCATCAGTATTTTTGACGCCACCAACTCGGATACCTTGTCTTTGACCAATTGTAAAGAACATTAAGCCTTGATGCTTTCCGAGTACCATGTTGTCCTCTGAGATAATGTTGCCAGGTCTTTTGGACACATACTGTTTTAAAAAATCTGAGAATCGCCTCTCACCGATGAAACATATCCCCGTGCTATCTTTTTTATTTGAGGTTATCAATCCACTCTCTGCAGCTATTCTCCTCACTTTGGATTTAGTTATATCTCCAATGGGGAACAATACATTTTGAAAGCCATCAGTTGGGACAGCGGAGAGAAAATATGTTTGATCTTTATTATCATCAAATCCCTTCATCAATTTAATTTCATCATTGTCATGCGTAATCTTTGCATAGTGACCAGTTGCTATAAAATCGGCCCCTAGAGTCTCTGCATAATCTTTAAATACCTTAAATTTTATTTCTCTATTGCATAGAATATCGGGATTAGGTGTCCTTCCTAGATCAAATTCAGCGAGGAATTCTTCAAAAACATTTTCCCAGTACTCAGGCGCAAAATTAGCAGTATTTAGCTTTATCCCAAGCTTTTTGCAAACAGCTTCTGCATCTTGAAGATCTTGCATAGCAGTACAGTAATCTGTTCCATCGTCTTCATCCCAATTTTTCATAAATAGGCCCTCTACAAGAAAACCCTTTTTCTTGAGAAGAAGCGCTGCAACTGAAGAATCAACGCCACCAGACATTCCAACAATAACTTTTTTCTTTATTTTAGGCATCTCTTCAGTTGTCTATGAATAAGGTTAATGGATATGTTTTTTTTGTTTTATAGTCATTAAAAGATTTTCGTGTCATCTCACTGCGAGGAATGTTGCCAAAATCATTAATTTGACTCAGTGTCATCCAATCAACTTTCTGAATTGCCGTGTCAATTTGGAAGTCTGGAATTATTTCGATAATATTTCCGATAAAAACAAGCCTGTAATATGCAATGCCTGAGCTGTTTGCAATACTTTTGTAAAAACCAAGGAAACTCTTGATTTCAACAATTGCCCCAGTTTCTTCAAGCGTTTCTCTAGCTGCAGCCTCGATAACATTTTCGCCCGGCTCAACATGCCCTGCCGGTTGATTGAATACTAGCTTATTTTCTGATTTTTCCCACACACAGAGAAATTTGTTCTTTCTCTCCACAATCGTCGCGACGGTTAAGTGATTTTTTAATATCATTTTAATAATTTATTTAAGTTTCTTTTAATTTTTTTTGATTCACCGGGTGCTAATTTTGCCAGCGAGAATTGCCCAATTCGATGCCTTATCAATCTCAAAGTTGGGAACCCAATCGCTGCCGTCATCCTTCTTACCTGTCTATTTCTTCCTTCATTTAAAACAATTTCCATCCATGATGTTGGAATCGTTTTTCTGTTTCTAATTGGGGGAAATCTCTCCCATACTGCCGGGTGAGCAATTTTATTGCATTCCGATGCTGATGCAAAACCGTCTTTCAATTCAACTCCTGCGGTAAGACGGCAACAGCTTTCTGAATCAATCACTCCTTCTACTTGTACCCAGTAATGTTTGTTTACCTTATATTGGGGATCACTCAACATCGATTGGATCATGCCATCATTAGTTAAAAGAAGTAATCCCTCACTATCGTAATCTAATCTTCCAATTGGATAGAACCCTTTACTATTTATAAAATTTAATAGTGTTTTCCGATTATCTTTGTCAGTGAATTGACTTAAAACTTTGAACGGTTTATTCAGGATAATTATGTTAGGGTCCTTCATATTTTTCTAATTACTTTGGATAATTTATGCTAAAATCCACACAGTTCTAGTAAAGATATTTTTCTTTACAAATACAATTCAATATTTCTTTTTCGGAGTGATTTATGAGCTATAAGCATGTCAAAATTCCAGAAGTAGGGTCAAAAATTACTGTAAACGATGATCTCAGTTTAAATGTGCCGGACGATCCTATTATACCATTCATTGAGGGTGATGGAATTGGGATCGATATATCACCAGTGATGATAAAAGTAATAGATGCCGCGGTTGAAAAAGCATATTCCGGACAAAAGAAAATATCGTGGATGGAAGTATATTGTGGAGAAAAAGCGGCCGAGTTATACGAAGGTGATTGGTTTCCCTCAGAAACGCTGGATGCAGTAAAAGAATACGCTGTATCCATTAAGGGTCCTCTTACAACACCCGTTGGGGGTGGCTTCAGATCATTAAATGTTGCTCTCAGACAAGAGCTAGATTTGTTTGTTTGTCAGAGGCCGGTGCGTTGGTTTTCTGGCGTGCCGTCTCCGGTTAAAGAACCTCACAAAGTTGATATGTGTATTTTTAGAGAAAACTCTGAGGATATCTATGCGGGTATCGAATGGAAAGCGGGTACCGAGGGAGCAGATCAGATCATAAAATTCCTTCAAAATGAAATGAGTGTAAAAAAGATTAGATTTGATTCAAATTGTGGTATTGGAATCAAGCCTGTATCCGAAGAGGGTACCAAGAGATTAGTGTCAAAAGCTATTCAATATGCAATTGATCAAGATAAAAGCTCAGTCACATTGGTTCATAAGGGAAACATCATGAAATTTACAGAGGGAGCTTTTTGTGATTGGGGTTACGAGGTCTCCAGAGAGATGTTCGGCGCAAAACCACTTGATGGCGGGCCGTGGCACTCTTTTATCAATCCGGTTACTAAAAATGAAATAGTTATTAAAGATGTGATTGCAGATGCAATGTTACAGCAGATCATATTGAGACCTTCTGAATATGATGTTATCGCTACGTTAAATTTGAATGGTGATTACATTTCGGATGCGCTAGCAGCACAAGTGGGTGGTATTGGAATTGCACCAGGTGCAAATCTTTCTGACAAAGTAGCAATCTTTGAAGCCACTCATGGAACGGCTCCAAAATATGCTGGCCAAGATAAAGTCAATCCAGGCTCACTAATCCTTTCGGCTGAAATGATGCTCAGACATCTTGGTTGGAATTCGGCGGCAGATTGCGTAATTAAGGGTATTGAGGGTGCGATAGGCGAGAAAAAAGTGACTTATGATTTTGATCGTTTAATGGATAATGCTACGCTCTTATCGTGTTCAGAGTTTGGTGACGCAATGATTGAGAATATGTAACACCTAAGTTTTAAGGTAAACAGTAAGCTTTGATCATCTTGTGAAAGCAATGCGATAAACCAAACGCCTCGCAATAATTACGCCTAATAAACCAAACATGGCCGAGCCTAAAGCTTGACCTATCAAGACTCCTGGGGCTCCCCACGCCATTCCTCCATAAATAACGAAAGGTATTGTTCCAAGAGTCGCCTTTCCAACATTCAAGACACTAGATGTTTTTGGTGATCCTAAATTATTTAATGCCGCATTGGATAGGAAGAGCATGCCATTAAATATGAAAGTGAAGGCAATAAATGAACAAAAAAAGTCAATTATATCAGCGGCTTGCCCACTCATATTAAATGAATATATTAATAAATTTGAGCACATCAATAGAATAATAGAGATCAATATACAAAATAGAAGATTTACTTTGTGTGCATCCAGCATTGCTCGTTTTATTCGTCTCCATTCTTTCGCGCCATAATTTTGACCGAGAATAGGACCAACAGCACCAGAAAGTGAGAAAATGAAAGCAAAGCAAACAGGTATTATTTTTGATATTACTGCATATCCCGCAACATAATCGGTCCCAAACTTCGCGAGAGAATAGAGAACAAAAGCATTACCCAAAGGTGTAGCGCAATTTGTAAGAATTGCAGGCAAAGCAATATTCAAAATTGTGGGTGAATTGCGTAAGAGTATAGAAATTTTGGGTGTTGTGAGGAGTTTATGTTTGACATAGATTCTCGATACCGCGACTACCAAAAATGTGACTCTCGCAAAAACCGATGCGATTGCCGCGCCATTTACACCCAAATTCATTGTAAAAATTAATATTGGGTCTAGAGCTAGATGAATTAATGCACCTGACAGGGTAGTGAGCATAGCGCCTTTGGCATCGCCCAAAGCTCTTAAGATAGCAATTGATGAAAGCGCTAAAGACAAAAGGACAGAAGAGGGCATGACAATTACTAAGTAATCGAGGGCTATTGATGCGACGTGACCCTTGGCGCCCAGCATATAGACTATCTCTTCCATAAATAATAATGCGATAACAGTGATTATTAGTGTCAAACCAGCCGATACTAAAGCGCAGTTTATTGCATAATGTTTTGCCTTAAATATGTCTTTCTCACCTATTGATTTTGAAACAAGAGCGCCTGCTGACACAGATGCACCTATAGAAATGGAGGTAAGGAGGAAGACAATAGATCCAGCAATTCCCACCGCTGAAACATTATCAATTTCATCAAGAAGACCGATAAAAAATAGATCTAGTAAATCAACAAAGAAAATAGCAATTAGACCTATTGAGCTAGTGCTTGCCATTTTTAGTATGTGCCTGGATAGTTTACCCGTTACAAATTTAGCTTCATTCATATTCTAATAAGAGTAGTGTTAGCGACGGTTGCAGCTTTAAATTTTTCGACAAAAATATACCGAGATAAAGACCGCTTTGATGATATTATCACCCTATGAGAATTCATTCTTTTTATTTAAGTTATTTCTTGTTGATTTTTTCTACGAGTTTGTCAGTAGATACGTTTGCACAAATGTTTAGAGTTAATACGGAACATGAAGATCGAGATAGACATTATCTTCTTTATCTTCCAACAGGTTTTACAAATCAATCTTCGATAGATTTGGTTATTGGGTTTCATGGTTACGGTGGTACGGCCTCCGGTCTGGAGAGAGAGGTCACAGGAAATTTTAATCAATTTGCAGACAAATATAACTTTATCGCTCTGTACCCGCAATCTGCATATTTTTTTGATGAGGATCAATATATTTCTACTTTCAATGACACCTCAGCATCTAAATCAATAGAATCCAAGCCCTTAATTTGCACCAAAAAGGCTCATAAGTATCCTAAATTCCCATCATGTAAAAATCCGAATCGTTGCTCATACCAGCCTTGTATTGATGACCTCGGTTTCATAAAAAATATTATTGAAGAAGTTAAAGCTAAATATTCGATCAAAAATATTTATGTGTTTGGTAATAGCACCGGAGGTATGTTTGCGCAGAGATTTGGGTGCACGTATCCTGAATTGATCAAAGGAATTATGAATGTTATTGGAATGCAGGCACTTGGATTTAGCTGTACTCCGAATAAACCAGTAAATTTTACAATTTATGGTGCTCTGGAAGATACCTCGATATCTCCAGTTAAGAGCGAAGCTCCTGATGGTTATCTTTATGAACCTATGAAAACAATTTCTGATAGATGGGTGGAAAAATTTGGCTGCACTGAGTCAAGGGAAGTGAGACGAAGGAACAAAGAAACCTTTATTGAGTCAGTAAATACTGGTTGCCAAAGCGACATTATTATCAAGTCAATACTAAATATTGAAGGAGAGCACCTCTGGCCCGAAAGTGGATATGATGAGTCAACAGGAAAGAGTAGTTGGGTAGCCTATGGATTTTGTGCGACTGAGCTTCAGTCAGATTTAAATATCGATTTATGTAGAGAAAACGCTCGACGAGACCCATGGGGAACTGAATATTTGGTGAGGCACCTTTTAAATATTGATTAGTATGAGTATGTTAAATTGAGAATTTTATACAATGTGCAGACTAGTCACGTATGTACGGCGATCAATCTACTTAAATTGATATTGCTGTCATGCCTTTTGTCATCATGCGCAAAAGTTAACAATGATCAAGCTAATAGCTTTGTTAGTGCATCATCAGTGGCGAGGACAATTTCTTCGATAAAAAAGCTCCCCAAAGATGATATTTGGTGGAATATATATGGCGAAGATCAAGCATGGAATTTTAAAAATGCGAATAGGTTCCTGCCGACAGTGCATGTGCATCGCTTCGGTGAAGTTTCAACCTTAAAAAGTCGTATCAATGAAAAGATAGCTGATGTGGTTGTTGATACTCCCATTGGAAAGAAAACATTCAAAACTTTTTTAGAAAATCCAGTTTCTACTACAATGAGTCTCGTAATCCTCTACAGAGGGGATATCGTTTTTGAGTATTATCCTCATCAGGAGGATTATGAAAAACCAATCTATTGGTCTGTCACCAAAATTATAGTATCCACACTGGTTGGAATGCTTGAGGAGGAAGGATTAGTTGATATTACCAAACCGGTGTCCAGTTACATCAAGGATCTAAAGAACTCAAGCTATGGCCGAATCACAATAGAAAATTTACTTAATATGGCATCAGGGTTTGATTGTGCAGATAATTATTTTGATCGTTCATCGTGTTATTATCGATATAGTAGTGCCATTGGAGATGGTTATTGGACTGAGGAATCACCCTCAAATCCCTATCATTTTGTTGCTTCATTGGAACCCAAAGTAATTGCCCCTCAAGGAACAAAATATCAGTATTCAGGCGTTGATACATTTGTTCTCGGATGGTTGATAGAAACGGTCTTAGGTATGCCTCTTCATGATGCGATAACAAAGAAGATATGGATGAAAATTGGAGCAGAAGCTGATGGTCTCATGATTGCGCCTAGAAATGGGATTCCGGTTATACACGGAGGCTTGATGATTAGACCAAGAGATGCGGCAAGATTTGGATTGCTGTTTACTCCAAGTTATAAAAAAGTTGCCAGTTCCAGGTTAGTTTCCGAAAGTTTTATTAAAAGGATCTCAGTGATTCCTAGTAATTTACAATTTGATAAAAGAAAACAATCACAGAATGGTAAGCGATTCGCTCATTCGGCATACCAATGGGACGCGGTTTTTTCTAATAGTGATTATTTCAAGGGTGGATGGGCAGGCCAAGGAATTCTTGTAAATCCTCAAAAAGACTTGGTTGCAGTTTATACTGGATATGCGATCGATGATAATGAATCACAGCCAGATTTGCTGCCAATTCTCCGTCAACTGCTCAACCATATTTATCCAAGCGCAAGATAGTGATTAGACTCTAATTTCACTATGAGCTTTAAAATCATGGATAACACCGGTTTAGCATTAAGTGGTGGTGCAGCAAGAGGAATAGCCCATATCGGCGTTCTGAGAGCACTTGAAGAGCATAAAATACCAATAAAATTTATTTCAGGTACCTCCGTCGGAGCTATCATTGCAGCACTCTATGCATTTGATATTGAGCTTGATGAAATTGGACGATTTGCCAAATCATTAAATCTATCAAAAGTATCGTCATTTAAACTTTCAAAATATGGCTTATTTGATAACCACAACCTGAAAGATTTACTGTGTGAGTATATTGGCGACTCTCGTATTGAGGATTCTAAATTGCCACTGGCAATTATTGCTACAGATATCAGTTCTGGTGAAAAAGTTATTTTGAAGTCGGGTAGTGTTTGCGATGCTGTTTGCGCCTCCTCAGCCATCCCAGGGTTATTTGCACCAGTGATCATCGATAACCAATCATTAGTTGATGGTGGTTTGGTTCAGAATCTACCAGTTAGTGTGCTCAAAGAAATGGGAGCAGATTATCTGATTGGAAGTGATTTAAGTGGAAGCTATAAATCAACAAAAGTTGAAAATATTGTTGATATTATTCGAAATTCATTCGGAATAATGGTCTATTACAAGGATTATGGTCAAATCGAAAGTTGTGATCTGCTCATAACAATGGATTTAAGTGACTATAGTTTTCGCGATAACAGTGAGAAATTTGATAAGTTAGTCAATATTGGATATCAAAAAACAATTGATGCACTGAATGCTGCACAATCTAAAAGCGAGAATATTATTATAAAAATATTAAATATTTTTAGGTAATTTATGCCACTAAAAAATCAAGATTCCTTTTTTTTCTTTGGAATCGTTGTGACGAGCTCTGAATCAGCTAACTTATCTTCAATCTCTTCGATGCTAAGATAATCAAGATCCCAATGATTGCAAATATCATTTCGATATCTACTATGATTTTTATCAGTTGATTTCGTCTCTTTTCTGTTGAAATAGTTAAGTATTTTTTTGCTTAAACTCATCATCTATCTCTTTTTTTAGTTTTATTTATTCGATAGCGTGGGTCAATCTTACGAAAATTTCTAAGTTTTGCAATTTATTATCTAATATTATTTTGATAGCCTTGCTATATGAATTTTGTATATACCAGCACCACAAGGGTGATCACAAAGTCGCATGTACTCGTACTACGATTATGTTTTTAATTAAGAATAGCGACCGAGATGAAGACTTACAAGGTGAGTCCGGCTTAGCTACGCAAGCAGTTGTGAGGCCAAAAAAACCAAACTTATACCAAGTTGTTTTGTTGAATGATGACTACACACCGATGGAATTTGTAGTGGAATTGATTGAGGAATTCTTTTACAAATCTCGTGATGTTGCAACCCGAATTATGCTGAAGGTTCATACAGAAGGGAAAGGCGTATGTGGTGTATACACGCAAGACGTCGCAGAGACTAAAGTCGCATTGGTTAATCAGCACGCACAGGATTCGCAACATCCGTTGATGTGTCAAGCCGAACCAGTTGATAACGGGGACAAGGAATAGATATGCTAAGCAGAGAGTTGGAAGTTACATTAAATCTCGCATTTAAGAATGCAAGGGAAAAAAAGCATGAGTTTATGACGGTTGAGCATCTCCTACTTGCCTTGTTAGACGATGCGTCAGCCAGTAGTGTACTAAAGGCTTGCGGTGCTGATTTGAGCGCACTGAGAGCTGATTTAAACGAATTTATCACATCGACCGTTCCAACTATACCCGATACTAAGCTTCAGCAGGATACACAGCCGACTCACGGATTTCAGCGAGTATTACAACGTGCTGTTTTTCAAGTCAATTCAGCAAACCACAGTGAGGTACTGGGAGCCAATGTAATTGTTGCTATCTTTAGCGAACAAGAGAGTCAGGCAGTTTACTTTTTAAGACTCCAGGATATAGCGAGAATAGATGTTGTTAATTACATCGCTCATGGTATCTCAAAAGTTAATGATGGCTCTGATGAATCAGGTGGTTCTATTCCAAAAGCTGACAATAAGACTCAAAGTAGTAAGCCGGAACAAAAAACCAGTCTTGAGATGTATGCAACTAACCTCAATGAAAAAGCTGAAAAAGGAGAGATTGATCCTTTGATTGGGAGAGATTTTGAGGTTGAAAGAATTAGTCAAATACTCATACGTCGCCGAAAGAATAATCCGTTATTGGTCGGTGAAGCAGGTGTTGGTAAAACAGCAATAGTGGAAGGAATTGCGAAGCTTATATATGAAAAGAAAGCTCCTTTACCCATAGCCGAGAGCGTCGTTTACGCACTTGACATGGGAGCCCTTGTGGCTGGCACAAAGTACAGAGGAGATTTTGAAAAACGTTTAAAGGCACTGATTGTAGATCTAAAAAAGAAGAAGAATGCTATTTTGTTTATCGACGAGATACATACAATCATTGGTGCTGGATCAGCTTCTGGAAGCGTAATGGATGCTGCAAACTTGTTAAAACCGTTACTATCGTCAGGACAAATTAGATGTGTTGGATCAACTACATTCCAAGAGTTTAGAGGAATTTTTGAAAGAGATCATGCACTGGCTCGTCGTTTTCAAAAAGTTGATGTTTTAGAACCTTCCGTGGACGAAACCTACGAGATTTTGAAAGGTCTAAAATCAAAATTTGAAGATCATCACAAGTTGAAATATACCGCGAAGGCGCTCAAAGGAGCGGCTGAATTGTCAGATAAGCATATCACCGATAGGTTTCTTCCTGATAAAGCAATCGATATTTTAGATGAAGCTGGTGCGTCACAGAGACTTCTTCCGGATTATAAAAAGAAGAAAACAGTTGGCATAGCAGACATAGAAAGCATTGTTGCGAAAATTGCCCGCATCCCCGAAAAGAGTGTGTCTGCCTCCGATAAAACCCAGCTCGCAGATCTTGCAAGCAACTTGAAGATGGTGGTTTTTGGTCAGGATAAAGCGATCGACTCGCTGTCGACCTCGATAAAACTAGCACGAGCAGGTCTCAGAGAAGGGACAAAACCAATTGGTAGTTTTTTATTTGCAGGTCCCACTGGAGTGGGTAAAACAGAAGTATGTAAACAACTATCGCGAATTCTGGGCGTTGAATTGGTTCGATTTGATATGTCTGAATATATGGAGAGACATACTGTATCTAGACTTATAGGCGCTCCTCCCGGTTATGTTGGTTTTGATCAAGGAGGCTTATTGACGGATGCAGTTACGAAAAATCCTCATAGCGTAGTGCTTCTTGACGAAATCGAGAAAGCTCACCCCGACGTTTACAATCTCTTACTACAAGTTATGGATCATGGGACACTAACGGATAATAATGGACGAAAGGCGGATTTTAGGAACGTTATTCTAATTATGACTACAAATGCTGGTGCAGAAGCAATGAGTCGTGCCTCAATTGGTTTCTCAATGCAGGACCATCAGTCTGATGGCATGGAAGCCATTAAAAAAATGTTTGCGCCGGAGTTTAGAAATCGGCTTGATGACATAGTGCAGTTTGGAGAATTATCGATTGAGGTAATCAAAACAGTAGTAGATAAATTTTTAGTTCAATTGCAGTCTCAATTAGATGAGAAAAAAGTGTTTCTTGAAGTTGATGAGAAGGCCAGATTATGGTTGGCACAGAATGGTTACGATCCGAAAATGGGAGCTCGTCCAATGGAGAGGGTCATTCAAGAGAAAGTTAAAAAGCCTCTCGCAGAAGAAGTATTGTTCGGTAACTTATCGAAATCAGGTGGAACTGTGAAGGTTACGGTTGATGATAATGATCAGCTGGAAATAAACACCAATGAAGAGACATTTTCCGAAAAAGTCTAGGATCTTTCCGTACAGGAAGCTTATCTTTCTCGAAAAGTAATACGTCCTTTGGTTAAGTCATAGGGCGTCATTTCAACCTTAACTTTGTCGCCGGTCAATATCCGTATGTAGTGCTTTCTCATTTTTCCTGAAATGTGGGCAATGATGGTGTGTCCATTTTCAAGCTTTACTTTGAAGGTAGTATTTGGAAGGGTATCAACCACTTCACCATCGAATTCCATCGACTCTTCTTTAGCCATAAATCTTCCTCATCAATAAAGTCACCAAGTCTAACAAATATTTATTAATTATCCCAAGCTGTGCAGGGTTGAAATTGCCAATTTATATTACGATCTCGCTCGACCTTTAATATTTTAATAAAGTCCTCACGCTTCAGCGAGATTGCTCCCAACGAGCGAAGATGCGGATTTTCGATCTGACAGTCGAGGAGCGGCATGTTTACTTTTTTCATCCAAGAGCATAAATGTGCAATGGCTACCTTAGAGCCGTCTCTCGTCCTGCTGAACATTGATTCACCAGAAAATATTGAACCAATGATCACACCATAAATCCCACCAACTAAATTATCACCATCCCATACCTCTACGGAGTGAGCGCAGCCCTCATAATGGAGTTGAATATAAGCTTCTATCATTTCATTTGTAATCCATGTATCAGAATTTTTTCGATTAGAGGCACATGCTTTAATTACCTTTTCGAAAACTTCATCGCTGGTTACTCTAAATTTATTTTGTTTTAATTTCTGTTTCAATCGTCTTGATATATGCAGATCTGATGGTTTGATCACACAACGTTGAGAAGGACTCCACCATAGGATAGGAGATTTGTCAGAGAACCAAGGGAATATTCCATTTCTGTAGGCAAGTGTTAATGTGGTTGTACTCAAATCTCCACCCACAGCTAAAAGCCCGTCTGGGTCTTTTGATGCTGTATTAACTGATGGGAACACGTTTTAAAAAGCGTTTATGTATGTTTAATGATCAAGGAATTTTTCTGCATCAAGTGCCGCCATACATCCACTGCCAGCTGAGGTTACTGCTTGGCGATAAACTTGATCAGCGACATCACCTGAGGCAAATACACCTTTAATACTTGTTTCAGTCGCGTTACCCTCAAGTCCACCATTTATTCGAATATAACCATTGTTCATGTCTAATTGATTCTCAAATATATCTGTATTTGGTTTATGACCAATAGCGATAAAAACACCTTGCACTTTGATCTCTTCGATATTTGGTGTGATGGATGATTTTAATCTAACTGCTGTCACACCATTCTCATCACCGACCACCTCATTAAGATTCTGATTCCACTTTATTTCAATATTTCCGTTCTCACATTTATCAAAAAGTTTATCTTGTAGCATTTTTTCCGCCCTAAGTTTGTCTCTCCGATGAACAAGTGTCACTTTTGAACAGATATTTGATAGATATAAAGCCTCTTCAACAGCGGTATTACCGCCACCAATTACTGCAACTTCCTGATTCCTATAAAAAAAACCATCGCAGGTAGCACACGCAGAAACACCTTTTCCCATATATTCCTGCTCTGATCTTAGCCCCAAATACTGAGCTGAAGCACCAGTCGCAATAATCAGCGAATCACATGTGTAGGAGGCATTCCCATAAAGTTTGAAGGGAGAGCTTTTTAAATCTACTGAGTTAATATGGTCAAAAATAGTTTGTGTATCAAACCGTTCAGCATGCTTTTGCATCCGAATCATCAAGTCAGGACCCTGCACACCATTTTCATCTCCTGGCCAATTGTCAACATCAGTTGTAGTCGTGAGCTGACCACCTTGTTGAATTCCTGTTATTACTACCGGATTCAGATTTGCTCTAGCGGCGTAGAGCGCAGCTGTCCATCCAGCAGGACCAGAACCTAAAATTATCAATCTATGATGTTCAAAATTTGCCATATATACCTTTTAAAGAGAATTGAAAGAAGCTTTGTCTGATATAATAATGAAAGTATAGTTATGTATAAACTAATATTTTTCAGCCAATAACATCGGTAAATTTTTCGTTTTTGTAAAGTGTTGAATATTATACAATTTAGATTTGAGGATTAAGATTCTGGCGAACAAATTGCAGAAAAAAGTGCAGTCAAATACCGCAACTGATAAAGAATCATCTCGCAAAAATTTACTTTTGAGGGAGGGTTATATTTTTGGCCTCTTCACCCTTAGTGTCACTCTATTTCTCTCTTTAATCAGTTATTCAAATGACGATCGCTCATTTCATGTTATCAACTCAAGTGAATCAGTCGCGAATTTGTTAGGTAGCGCTGGTGCCTATACTTCAGACATACTCTTAGCAGTGTTTGGTATTACTGCTTTTTTGCTTCCACTTCTTTTAGCTATCAAGTCTTTCCAATTATTTATGAGTCCGAGTCAGAAAGTGTATGGTTCTATGGATATTCTGGTCATTTGGTTAAGAGTGATTGGCTTTATACTTTTGCTGGTCAGCGCTACCACATTTGTGAATATTCATTATGGTGATTTCAAGAGTGATTATCCAAGTGGATTGGGTGGATACATAGGAGTATTTCTGGGAGAGCATGTTGTTTCTGTATTCGGATACATTGGTGGGACGATTCTATTAATCTTTATTTTTATGTTTGGGCTCACAGTGTTTGCTGACATTTCATGGGTAAACCTTATTAAATTTATTGCGAACAGTTTAGTTAGCCTATCACTTAATCTTAAATCCAGGTTTGCAAGACGATCATTGGCTCGCAGAGAGCAAAAAAAAAGCAAGCAGGTTATAAATCAGCGTTCGGAAAAACTGAAAAAAGCATCTGAATTTTTGGATAATCGAGATCCCGTCGTAGTTAAAAGATCTAATATTCACAGTGCTGAGAGCACCAGAGCAACAAAGGAAAAACAGCAAAATTTATTCCCAGATGCAGATCTTGGTAATTTTTTACCGCAACTTAACCTCCTCGACGCAGCAGATAAATCAAAAACAATCGGATATACCAATGACTCTCTGGAGCATTTATCCCGATTATTAGAATTAAAATTACAAGATTTTGGTATTAGTGCAGAAGTCACTGAGGTTCTTCCAGGACCAGTTGTCACAAGGTTCGAAATTCAGCCAGCTCCAGGCGTGAAGGTGAGTCGTATTAGTGCTTTAGCGAAGGATCTAGCAAGATCAATGGCGGTGATAAGTGTTAGGGTGGTAGAGGTGATCCCTGGGAAATCAGTAGTTGGTATAGAAATACCAAATGAAAAACGTGAAATGGTTAGGCTGAGTGAAGTTTTATCATCCGAGGAATATGATAAATCTAACTCGGTTTTAACCCTTGCTCTCGGAAATGATATTGCAGGATCACCAGTGGTTGCAGACTTGACACGAATGCCGCACTTGCTAGTTGCCGGTACTACGGGATCTGGTAAATCTGTTGGTGTCAATGCAATGCTCCTGAGTCTTCTTTTCAAATCCACTCCAGATCAAGTAAAACTCATACTTATAGATCCTAAAATGTTAGAGCTATCAATTTATGATGATATCCCTCATCTATTAACACCTGTAATTACTGACATGAACGATGCGGCAAGCGGTTTGAGGTGGTGTGTTGGTGAGATGGAAAGAAGATATAAGTTAATGGCTGAGTTGGGTGTGAGAAATATTGGTGGCTTTAATCGGAAAATCACAGAGGCAATTGAGAATGGAGATCCTATAACTGATCCACTTTTTCAGTATGATGCCGAATCAGAGTTCATTGAGGAGATACCTACCTTAGAGAAGCTTCCCTATATCGTGGTTGTGATAGATGAATTTGCTGACATGATGATGATTGTGGGTAAAAAAGTTGAGCAACTCATAGCAAGGATAGCTCAAAAAGCGAGGGCAGCGGGGATACACTTAATCCTTGCTACACAAAGGCCATCAGTGGATGTGATAACTGGGCTGATAAAGGCTAATGTGCCATCTAGAATTGCGTATCAAGTTTCATCAAAGATAGATTCAAGAACCATCCTTGATCAAGGTGGTGCTGAGCAGCTTTTAGGGCATGGCGATATGCTTTACTTGCCACCCGGAACTGGCGTCCCAGAGCGTATTCATGGTGCATTTGTAGATGATCATGAGGTTCACAAAGTTGTGGCTGATTGGAAAAAAAGAGGGACACCCGAATATCTTGAATCGGTTACAGATGAGGAAGTAGTTTCCTCGATTTCTGTTCCTGGATTTGAAACAAATGATAATAGTGGTGGTGGAGAATCAGATCCTCTCTATGATGAAGCTGTCGCGTTTGTATTAGACAGTCAAAAAGCTTCAATCTCTTCAGTGCAGAGAAAATTGAGAATTGGCTACAATCGAGCAGCTAGATTGATTGAACAGATGGAAGAGAGTGGTGTTGTCAGTCCGATGAGTAGTAATGGAACAAGAGAAATATTAGTGCCTGGTGGACGATGATAATTGGATTTAAAAATCATGGGCTTCTAATTAGATTTGTCATCATTTTTTTTTGCCTTAATACTTACTCGTTTGGAGAAGTAACAAATAGTCTAGCCCGGTTTAAGTTAATAGAGAGTGTTGAGGCTGACTTTACGCAAAAAGTATTTGATGGTGAATCTACTGTAGAGGAAATTGTCAAAGGCAAATTTATTTTTAAACGTCCCGCAAACTTTCTTTGGATATCAGACAGTCCTTACAATCAGCAAATCAAATCTGATGGCGAATATCTATCGATCTATGATGTTGATTTTGAGCAAAATATTATTAGATCTCTCTCTGATGAAATTAAGCACTCGCCACTGTATATGCTTTTTAATGATGTCAGTGAAATTTCGAATGAATATTTGATTGAGGAAAATAAGCTCAACTCTCATACTGTGCTCAATTTTACGAATCGTAATGAGAATAACAATGTTGAATCATTTTCTATTAAGCTTGAGTCAGATTTGATCAAGAGTTTGAGCATAATGGACAGAGTTTCTGGTCAGTTTGAAATAAATTTTGAAGATATCGAAATAAATAAGTATGTCGACTCTAGTATCTTCGACTTTCATAATATTGATAACGCGCAAGTTTTTGAGTGACGATTTTGTAGCTCGGGATACTTTTATGATAAAAATCGCAGTGATAGCTTTAGGCGGTGCTTTAGGTGCAGTCTGTAGATATCTCATCGTTGAAAAATTTTTCGATGATGGAAAATTCCCATTTTCTACTTTGCTAGTAAATTCTATTGGGAGCTTTCTTATGGGTATTTTTTTTGTTTTCCTTGTAGAAAAAAATGTGTTTTCAACTGAAATCAAAGATTTTATTTTTATTGGCTTTCTGAGCGCATTCACCACGTTTTCCGCAGTTGCCTTCGAAGTTTATTATTTAGCGCATAATCAGAATATATTGATTGCATTATTGTATATAATTGCTAGCGTGATTCTATGTGTAATTATGGTTTTTCTTGGCATACACATAATGAGATTGATATGAGGTCCTTTTATGATTGATCCAAAGTTATTAAGAGCGGACATTGCTTATGTTGCAAATAAGCTGAAAATTAAGGGATTTGATTTAGATATCGAGCTATTTTTGAAACTAGAAAAGAATCGTAAAACATTGCAAAGTGATTATGAATCAATTGCATCGGAGCGCAATGCTAATGCAAAAGCAATTGGGAAAACAATCGCAGAAACTTCAGTTAATAGTGAAGCAGTAGAGCAATTAAAAAAAGCAGGAGAGGATTTAAAGTCTAAATCAAGTGACTTGGAGAGTCAGCTTTCACTCGTTAAGGAGGAACTGGATTCTTTGCTAGAACTTATTCCCAATATACCTGACGACTCTGTGCCAGCTGGTAATGATGAAGCTGATAACCAATTGATCCGAGAGTGGGGTACCATCAAAACAAATCCTGACTCGCCGGACCATGTAGAAATTGGATTACAACTTAAGCAAATGGATTTTGAAATTGCCTCTAAAATCACAGGGTCAAGATTTGTTCATTTAAATGGATCTCTGGCATCGCTTCATAGAGCCATTACTCAGTTCATGTTGGACACTCACATACATGAGCATGGTTATGAAGAAGTATATGTGCCTTACATCGTTAATTCCGCATCACTCTGGAGTACAGGTCAATTACCTAAATTTGAAGATGATCAATTCAAACTGGATGATGACAGAGGATATTATTTAATCCCAACTGCCGAAGTTCCAGTGACAAACATTATGCGTGATCGTATCACTAACGATTTACCATTGCGATATGTCGCTCATACTCCCTGTTTTAGAAGTGAGGCAGGATCATACGGTAAAGATACGCGGGGTATGATTCGTCAACACCAATTTGAGAAGGTTGAGTTGGTGCATTTTGTTGAGGCAGATAAATCGTGGGAGACATTTGATCAATTAGTAACACATGCTGAGAATATTTTGAAAAAACTAGAACTACCTTATCGAGTGGTTAACCTGTGTGGTGGAGACTTAGGTTTCTCATCTGCCAAAACATATGATCTGGAAGTTTGGCTCCCATCTCAATCAACATACAGGGAAATATCCTCATGCAGTAATTTTTTAGATTTCCAAGCACGAAGAATGAAGGCGCGGTATAAGCATAATGGTAAAGTGGAACTACTTCATACTTTAAATGGCTCAGGTTTGGCGGTAGGAAGGACCTTGATCGCGATAATGGAAAATTATCAATGTGATAATGGGAAAGCAATAGCGATCCCTGATGTCCTTCAAAAATATATGAATGGTCTTAAGAAAATTTCTTGCTCATAGGAAGATATATTGACCGAGTATAATTACGATTTGTTTATCATTGGTGCTGGCTCTGGAGGTGTGAGAACAGCAAGGATAGCAGCTCAACATGGTTTATCTGTTGGTATTGCAGAGCAGCGATTTCTGGGTGGTACTTGCGTAAATGTTGGATGTGTCCCCAAAAAGTTATTCGTTTTGGCATCTCAATTTCCTTCTAAATATTATCTGAGTGAAAGTTTCGGTTGGAAGTATACGACTGAACCTAAGTTCTCATGGCAAGTGTTGAAAGAAAACAAAGATAAGGAGATTGAACGCTTAAATCAGATCTACGATAATCTGTTAAATGAATCAGGTGCAGATATCATGCACAGCGAGGCAAAATTTATTGATCAAAACTGCCTGAGAGTAGGTAATAAAAACGTTACCGCGAAAAATATCGTTATTGCATCTGGAAGTAAATCTAATCAACCTTCTTTTAAGGGTAATGAATATGTTATCCACTCAGATGATTTTTTCTCTATGGAAAAACTTCCAAATAAAATTTTAATTGTTGGAGGTGGGTATATTGCGATTGAATTTGCTTGTTTGTTAAATAATTTAGGTGTCAATGTCACAATTGTAAATCGAAGCAATCAAATTCTCCGTGGATTCGACAGAGAGATGGTAGACAAGATCAGTCAAAGCATGACCCAAGCTGGCATTAAAATACATTTAGATAATGAAATATCTGAGGTCTCAAAATTTAATGATTTTTATAACGTTATGACAGAAAAAGGTTATAGTTTTCAAGTAGATAAAATTCTCAGTGCTATCGGTAGATCTCCGAATACAGAAAATCTTGACTTGGAAAAAATCAAAGTTGAGACAAGTAAAAATGGAGCTGTAATAATAAATAAAAATTATCAAACTAGTGTAAATAATGTTTATGCTCTTGGAGATGTTGTTGATCGTTTTCAATTAACGCCTGTTGCAATCCATGAGGCAATGTCATTAGTTAATTGTTTGATTGGTTCTCCAAAGCAGGTTGACTATGAAAACATTCCAACTGCTGTGTTTAGCACGCCAGAATTTGCTACTGTGGGTTTGAGTGAGGAATCTGCTCGAAAAAGGTTTAGAAATATTGAAATTTATGTAAGTTCGTTCAAATCACTCTCTAGTTCAATGTCAAAAAAAAGAGATGAAATATTACTAAAACTTATCGTTACAAAAAACGATCAGATCGTCAGAGGTTGTCATATGGTAGGTGAGAATGCAGCAGAGATAATTCAGGGCTTTGCCGTTGCGTTAAAAGCTGGTGCAACGAAACAAATCTTTGATAATACTGTAGGAATACATCCTTCCACCGCAGAGGAATTTGTAACGATGAGGTCTATAACTCGTTAAAAATTAGATTTAGTTTTTTCAAGCAAGCTCATAATCATATGTTTAAGATCGCTAATAATGGAGCTCTTGTCTTTAGGTTTAGATGTTATAATGATCAATAGCACGGCATGTGTTACTTCTAGCCATGTAGTCGCAAGTCTTGTCAAAACAACAGGATCAGATGCAATATTTAACCTTTTAAAAATATTTGAAATTATTGCGGAAATTTTAAAATCGTGTTCCTCATCTAAAGATTTTAGCTCAGGAACGCCAGACATCAATTGAACAAGAGGTAAAATGCCCTCTTGATTCGTATATACGGTAAACATTCTGTCTATACTAAAGTTTGTAAAGTCCCTGAGATTAGTACTGTCAAGTGTATAGTTGTTTATATCATCCATCGCTCGATCAATTTCTTTAAGCCAACGCTCTGCCAGAGCATACAAAATTGAATACTTGTTTGGGAAATAATGATACAAAGTTCCTACAGATATCCCAGTTTTATTCGCGATCATTATTGTAGTTAAATCATCTTGCCCAACGGTTCCTAATAGCTTAGCAGTAACTGAGAGAATCATTTCTCTTTTTTGCAATGCTCTTCGTTGCATGGGTAAATTTCTTGGCGCAAGTGTTCGTCCCATAGCTTTTAAAACCTATCACGGAGTGTGTAGTAGAGCATTCCTGCAACCATTCCCGGCCAACGTAGAAGGGTTCCTCCAGGGAATTTTACCGTCGGAAGATTTGCCATTATCTCAAATCGAGCAGAATCACCACTTATTGCCTCTGAAACTAACTTTCCTGCATGAGTCGATGCTGCTATCCCATGACCTGAGTAACCTTGCATATACCAGATATTATCAGCCAATTTACCAAAATGTGGGAGCCGATTAAGTGTAATTGCAAGAGTTCCTCCCCAACCATATTCAACTTTAGTATCTGATAACTGAGGATAAATTTTTAACATATATTTTTTAACAAAGTTTTTGATGTCTCGTGGAAACTTGGTTGTATATGTTTCACCACCTCCAAAGATTAATCTATTGTCACCGGATAGTTTCCAGTAGTTAATAACAAATCTGCTATCAGACATTGAAGTATCCTTTGGCACGAGACTTTTTGCGATATCATTTGATAGCTGCTCGGTAGCAATGACAAAATTATTTATCGGCATAATGTAACCATTGATTCTTGGTTCTAGATTTTCAATATAGCCATTACAAGCGATTATTATGTGATCGCTCCTAACAGAACCGCAGTCTGTTCTCACAAGGGTAGGGTGGTTCGTGTAATCCATAACTTTGGAGTCACCATATATTTCCACTCCAGCATTTTTTGCAGCTAAGACAAGACCATGTAAATATTTAAGAGGGTGTAAATGGCAAGATTGGTCATCCATGAGTGCCCCAAAAAAGATATCTGTGCCAATATATTCGCTCAACTCTTGTTTAGAGAGATATCTGCCTGAGAAATTATAATTATTTGTTAAGTGATCCGCTTCTTCTCGAAGCTCATTACATAAAGACTTTTTATGCGCAAAATGTATATTTCCATACTTTAGATCACAGTCGATTGAGTAGTTTTTAATTAATGATTTAACAGTCTCGACAGCCTCAACGCTCATATCCCAAAGAGTTTTTGCTTTTGCCAAACCAAACTTTTTTTCTAGATAAAACTGATCAACTCGCTGTCCGATCCCAACATGGCCTCCATTGCGTCCGGATGCGCCATAACCTGGTTGATGTGCTTCTAGCACTACTACCTTGAAGCCTGACTTTGCCAAATGAAGCGCGGATGAAATACCTGTGAAACCACCCCCAATTATGCATATATCAGCTTGTACATCCTCGCTCAGTTTTTCAAAACTAAGATTATTGTCAATTGATGCTGTGTAATATGATTCCATTTTCTTTCCTTTTCCCTGAATTGACAATATCACTAAATTGAATAATAATTCAATAAAAATCGAATATTTATTCAAATTATGGATGATGTAAAAAGAGAAATAATCAGTAAGTGGATTCTGGAAAATAATATTTCTGAGATCGAGTGTTTAGTGCCTGATATGACAGGAAATGCACGAGGTAAGTTTATCCCTGCGAAGAAGTTCCTCAAACAAGAAAGCAGGTTACCTGAAGGTATTCTTGCTCAAACTGTTACAGGAGAATATTCTGAGGATTTTTGGGATCTGCTTGGGACAATAGATGGTGATATGTTACTAGAGCCTGATCCAGATACAATAAGGATGGTTCCTTGGGCAAATGAAATCACTGGTCAAATCATTCATGATTGCTATACAAAGGATGGTAAATCACATGATTTTTCCAGTAGGGCAATCTTAAAAAAAATATTAAAGCTATACGAGCGCGAGAATCTTATGCCTGTTATTGCGCCTGAGATGGAATTTTATCTTGTAGAGAAAAATCCTAATCCTGGATTACCTTTGAAACCACCCATGGGCCGCTCAGGTCGACCTGAAACGGCGAGACAATCCTATAGTATCGATGCAGCGAATGAATTCGAGTCTTTTGTTGAACGCATGTATAGCTGTTGTGAGAAAATGAATCTTGACATCGATACTTTGATTCATGAGTCTGGAGCAGCGCAATTAGAAGTAAATTTTGTTCATGGAGATCCTCTATCCATTGCAGATCAGGTTTTTACTTTCAAAAGAGCAGTGAGAGAAATTGCGTTTAAAGAGGGCATGTATGCGACCTTTATGGCGAAGCCAATGGCATCAGAGCCAGGCTCTGCAACCCACATTCATCAAAGTATTTTGAATAAAAGTGACAAGCGCAACATCTTCGCATCGGAAAAGGGTAAATATAGTGACCAGTTCTTTAATTATATTGGAGGTCTTCAAAAGTATACTCCTTATGTTATGAGCTTATATGCTCCAAATGTAAATTCATATCGTCGCTTTACTCGAGAAATATCTGCGCCTATTAATCTGCATTGGGGATATGACAATAGAACAACTGGCCTGAGAATTCCTGATGCAGACCCAGAAAATTATAGAATTGAAAACCGTTTTCCTGGTGCGGATGTAAATCCATATTTATCAATTGCTGCGACTTTGGCGTGCGGATTTCTCGGAATGAAAAATAAGGTAAAACCAACAAAGGCGTATGAAGGTAATGCATATGAGCAAGATTTTGACGTTCCAAGGAATCTTGAGGAGGCATTAAGGGGTTTGCAAGAAAACTCCGAAATCACTCAAATCTTTGGTGATAAATTTATTCAACTTTATACGTCTATCAAATTGGTTGAATTTGAACAATTTAATCAAGTGATCTCATCATGGGAAAGAGAGCATTTGCTATTAAACGTTTAAAAACAAGTGTTTAAAAGATATTTATTAACTAGTCTATAATTAAATTATGTATGTAAAGAAAAGATTAGGCGTGATTGGAGCGGAAATAGATGGTCTTGATCTTGAGAAAAATGATGATGCAATGTATGCACAAATAGATTCTCTCCTGATGGAGCATCAGGTACTTTTTTTTAGAGATCAAGATATTTCTCATGAGAGTCATAAAAGGATGGCTACAAGGTTTGGCGTTGTAAAGCCTCATCCTGCCTATCAAACTGTGGAAGATTTCCCAGAAATTACTATTCTGGAGAGCACTGAAGAGGCACCCAGTAAAATTGAATGCTGGCATAGTGACATGACTTATAGTGAAAATCCGCCTTTAGGCACTGTTCTACGATCCCGTATTGTTCCTGAGATTGGAGGAGATACAATGTGGTCCAGTATGACAGCGGCGTATGATGGACTTTCAGCAAACATGAAACAGATGCTAGGTGGCTTGTATGCCGTTCACGATTTTACTCACGGATTTAAGGAAACACTTTCTACAGCTGAGGGCAGAGAAAAGCTTAAGGAAGCCATCATTGATAATCCTCCAGTTCAGCACCCAGTCATTAATGTACATCCGGTAACAAACAAACCTTGTATCTATGTAAATGAGCTGTTTACCACCAGAATCCTTGGTATCCCTAAACTAGAGAGTGAAAGCATACTTAATTTCCTCTTTAAGCATATTCAAACGCCTGAATACACTTGTAGGTTCAACTGGAGCTCAAATTGCGTAGTCCTATGGGATAACCGATGCACGCAGCACAAGCCTATCAATGATTATTTTCCAGCTCATAGAAAGCTGGAGAGGATTACTGTAGAGTCTAGCAATTAATTCGAATCGTGGAAAAATTTGAGAATTTTTTTGGCTATTAAATTTTTATCAGCAGTATTTTTATTAAGGGAGAATTTTGCTTCATTGATCTGCTTATTTGAATAAATATCAGCCCTTATCTTTAATAATGCCAACGCATAATCCACAGAGAATTCTGGATGTCCTTGAAAAGTTAAAATATGTTTGTCTATCGACATTGCAACATTTTGACAATATTTCGTGCAAGCCATTATTTTTGCCGATTCTGGTGGTTTTGTTACCTCATCTTGATGGCTGTAGATCAGATTAAATTCCTTCAGTTTAAATTCGGAGTGATTTTTAATTTCTGACGCCTTTTTAATACCTAGCTGCCAGCCATTCTTTGATCTTTCAACTTTGCCCCCTAGTGCTTGAGCAACAAGCTGATGTCCAAAGCAAATACCCACTAATTTTTTTTTATGAAGATGAATTGTTCTAATAAATTCTTCTAGATTTTTTATCCATGCAAAATTGTCATAAGTGCTCAATCTGCTTCCAGTTATCAGGTAAGCGTCATTTTCATCTATTGATGATGGTAATATTCGCTTGTGTGTGTCGTATACATTAAATTCCAGGTGAGCTTTTTGCCCACCGGGATTTTGTAAAAGATTTTTAAACATCTCAGGATATTGCCCGTGCTCGTTTTTAAGCTCTGTCCTGACATCATCTGTATTTAATATTCCTATTCGCATAGCTTTCAAAATTATATTTTGTGGCGAGCCAAATAAGCTTTTAAATCCCGTTTTACCTCAGGAGCATAAAGATACAAACCAATTATATTTGGCACCGCTATCACAAAAACCATTGCATCTGAAAAATCTAATACTGCAGATAGCTTTATCATGCACCCAAGGCAAACAAATAAACAGAATATCATCTTGAAAACGAGCTCGGAGCCTCGACTCTCTCCAAAAATGTAAGTCCAACTCTTCAAGCCATAATAAGCCCATGCAATTGCAGTAGAAAAGGCAAATAATAAAGCGGCAATTCCTAGAACGACAGGAAACCAATCAATATGAAAAGCGAATGCTGCAGAGGTAATAGCAATTCCTTCGAGATTTCCCAATGAGGGATCATTCGTATAAAGAGTTGTTATAATAACCAATGACGTAAGCGTGCAGATGATCATCGTGTCGATGAATGGTTCCAAAAGTGATACTAGTCCTTCAGAAATTGGTTCGTCAGTTTCGACTGCGGAGTGTGCTATCGAGGCCGTTCCCATGCCTGCCTCATTAGAGAAGGCAGACCTCTGAAATCCAATGATCAGTGCTCCAATTGCACCGCCTGTAAAGCTCCCCAAACCAAATGCGCTCTGTATTATCAAATTAAGAGCATCATCTATTTTATCTATACTAAGCATTAGAATTGTAAGGGCAGATAGCAAATACAAGCCAGCCATTGAGGGGACAATTCTAGAGGCTGCATTTGCTATTGATTTTATGCCACCGATGATCACCAAAGCGACCGCACTCGCGAGCAGAATACCAAACAACCATCCCTTATCTGCAAAGAAGCTGTTATCGCCGCCCGTGATGGATAAAAATTGAACGTATGCTTGATTCGACTGAAACATGTTGCCGATACCAAAACACCCTATAACTAGTGAAATTGCATAGAATGATCCAAGCATTTTACCGCATCCAGGGTAGCCTCTTGATGATAGGAAACTCTCTAGATAGTACATTGGCCCACCCGATACCGATCCATCTGAATTAGATTTTCGGTATTTTACTCCCAGAGTGCACTCAACAAATTTTGTTGACATGCCTAGAAAACCCGCTAAAAACAACCAGAATGCTGCCCCTGGACCACCAATAGAAATTGCCACAGCTACTCCTCCGATATTACCTATGCCCACTGTTCCCGAGATGGCAGTAGACAGGGCCTGAAAATGAGTAATCTCACCATTCGTTCCTTTTGCGTCTGATTTGCCAAAAACTAGTTTCAGAGCACTTTTAAATGCTCTTATGTTGATGAAGCCATAGTAAAAAGTGAAAAAAGTAGCCGCAGAGACAAGCCAAAGCACAATGATTGGAAAGTCATTACCCAAAATGGGTATTTTATAAAAAATAAAATTAGATAGTGCCGATGATAAAGGTTGAACCAATTGATCGATTTGTTGGTCTATTGACGCCATAAACTCTCCAGATGCTTGAGTAAATTTATTAAAATTATTTGGTAATCGATGAGTGTAATTAATTTGTGATACAGGGTCACGTTTTCTGACAGTTTTTACTTTTGTTATACTGTCTCTTTATTAGTGAGTTGTGAGACATGCTTTCATCAAACGATTTTAATTCAAGCCTTGCCTTCTCGTTAGATCAGTTTAAAAAGCATGATTTAGTTAAAGCAGACTCAATTGATTTGATGAATCGGGTGGATAGTAAGTTTCTATTTCGATTATCAGAGTTACCAAAAATATTAGAAGAATGTGTTTCCTCATACTCAGCCCTTCAAATGCTTAAAACCTGTGTTTTTGCTTATAAAAATACTTATTTTGATTTCCCTGATTATCATTTGTACCTGTCCCATCATAATAAAAAGTTAAATAGGAATAAGGTCAGATTTAGAACTTATCCAAAAACAGAGACGAAGTTTTTAGAGGTAAAAACTAAAACTAATAAAGGTAGAACAGTTAAGGCAAGAATTAAAATTCCAATCGAAAATAAAGTTATTGGAGAAGAAAATGCAATTTTTATTGCAGAGCAAGGTATCACAAATCCAAAAACACTTGTTCCGATGCAAATGTGCAACTACAAGCGGATTAGCATGATGGACTATGGCGCTTCAGAGAGATTAACATTCGACTTTCATCTTCATTATAATTGTCGCTATGAGAACTCGAATAAACGTTTTGATAAAGAAGCAAATTTTGAGCTTGGAGATTTTGTGATAGCTGAATTGAAGCAAAACAAATTAAGTAGAGAATCAAAGTTCTATGAAATTATGAGAAAGAGAATGCTACGACCAAAAGGATTTAGCAAGTATTGTATGGGTATGTTTTTATGCCAGGGCAACAACCTAAAATCAAATCGATTCAAGAGCAACTTATTAAGAATGAGAAAAGAGGCAATTTATAATGGCTAACATGTCTGACTTGCTAGACGGGAATTTTATTAAATTAATTATTCTAAATACTACGTTCCTGATTGTTTTATTGAGAGCCGTATTTTTTAGGTTTTCAAAAGATAGAGAATCACTATTTGGATTTTTTATTTTCGGCAGTGGTGTATTTCTCGTCACTCACTTCCTTCAAGGTGTTGAAATATCATTGGGCTTCGCTTTCGGTTTGTTTGCAATTTTTGCAATGCTCAGATACCGAACAGAGTCGATTTCAATAAGGAATATGACATATCTTTTTTTTGTGATAGTAATTTCCCTAATCAATGGAGTAGGGCCTCTCACATTAAATGATCTTGTCATTGTTAATTTAATAGCGATTTCACTCGTAATATTTGCTGAGACAAGATTATTTGCGACTGACAAGCTAATAATGAAAATAAATTATGAAAAAATTTCCAATATCCAAACTAATAACCGTGATGAGCTTTTCAAGGATCTTAGTGAGAGAACGGGTCTAGTTATACACGATGTTAGAGTTATAGATATTGATTTTTTGACTGACACGGCTAATCTTGAAGTATGCTGCTCACAAAAGGATCAGCGATGATTTTAAGTGGACTTATATGTTGAATTGTTTTTCGTGGGAAAATATGGCTAAAAACAGCATTCGTGCTTTAATTTTCTTTTTACTTTCTAATCCTGCATTGGCAGAAATCAATATTCCAAATGTTTCAGAGCTTGAGATGACAGGGCGAATAAATATAGATTCTGACTATTTTGATGGTCTTTTTAGAGAAGGTAGTAATAATTCTATTATGAAAGGACAGCTCAGAAGAGCTAGATTTGCCATAAACGCAGATATGTTTAATGAGTGGTCTGCTAAGCTCCAGTTAGCAATTAATGAGAATAAGAAAAGTCTTATAGTTAAGGATTTTTATTTGGTCTATGAAGGTTGGAATTTCGCCGATGTCAAAATGGGCAAGTTCAAGGAGCCTTTCGGTCTCGAGAGAATAACGAGTTCCAAAAATACCGTTTTTATTGAACGAAGCTTAATGTCGAACGTATTCTCTTTGGGACGAACCACAGGAATAAATTTTAATCGAAATGCTGATTGGTATACATGGAACGTAGGGCTATACCAAGTCTCTAAGAGTCCTAGGTTAAGACAAGACGGTGGTTTAGCGATCACTCAAAGGTTCACCCTCTCCCCACTAAAGATAGAAAATGGGTTTAGTCACCTAGGGTTAGCTTACTCAAAGCGGGAACTAGATGGGGCAGGGTATGAACTTAAGTCGAACGGTGGAGTTTTCTCAGGATTTAATATGCTTAATACACCAATACTTGAATCCGACTCTTTGACTCAATGGGGAAGTGAAGTGGCTTTCGGCAAAGATAAATGGTCTATTCAGGCAGAGTATCAAGCGCAAGAGGTCACTGGTATAGAGAATTCGCTAAATATTGAATACAGGAGTTACTATACTCATGTTTCATATTTCATATCCAATGATAAACGACGTTATAAAAATGGCAGGTTCGTTTCTGTCAGACCTTCATCATCATCAGGTGCACTTGAACTGACGGCGAGGTATTCAGTAATTGAAAATCAGTCAAATTGGCAATTTGACGAGCTTGATAAGCTTTCAAATAAAACTATAGGCATAAATTATTATCTAAACAGGGATTTTAAGTTGATGCTAAATATTTTAGAGCTAAAAAGTAGCTTATCAGAGGCGATACCTGATCAACTATCTGGACAAGCTCTTTCGCTTAGAATCCAAGTCAATCTTTGATAGGGATAGCCAACTCATATTATTAAAGCGTTTTTTGAAGAAAATATTATAATATATTGATATTACTATACTTTTCTTGATTTTCCTGTGGCTGCACGTTCCTTCATATCAGATTTAATATAGACTTGATCTGTGGTTCCCATACTTGAATGCCCCAGATCGTCAGCCATATGCTTTAAAGGTCGACTTGAAATATCCTCTGAGGCACCTGTGTGTCTGAGCCAATGAGTGGTTGCAGATTGAAGTGCTTTTGATTCTTCCCGATGTCCCTCGCTCAACATTTTCTCATATGCTATGTCGAATGCCTCTTGAACAATATTTCTAAGTTGTCTGGAGGACATTCCGCCAACACCTCTATTTTTAGAAACAATAGGATCTTTGCTAGTGAAGCGAGGACTTATGCTAATTCGATAATTTTGATAACGTTTAATATAGTGAAGTAGAGCGTTTGGAACAGAAATATCTCTTATTTTGTTGCCTTTACCAAGGACTTTCAGCCATTGATTACCGTCGTTATCAATCCAGAAATGTTCCCATATCGGATTCCAATTTTTTCTAACAGATAACTCTGAGACTCTAAGATAGAGTGTTTTTAATAATGCGACTAGAAAAAGCATTCTTTCATATTTCACATCTTTATCTGCAGCAATTTCACAGCAATGTAGTACGTAATCCCATTGCAGCTTTGATAATCTTTTAATCGCAGTTTGTGTAGCTCCTTTAAGCAGGTAGGGCGATTGTTTTCTTATTGCTGGTATAGGATTGCCGAATGTGTAGCCCTCATACGTAAGATAATCATAAAAACTAGATATCGCAGAGAAACAGATTTTCATAGCCTCTCCAGAGAGTTGATGAGCAATTTTTGAGGGATCCGGAGTTATACTAGTTTGTAGCTGTTGTTTTCGATCACTTTTACTAATTTTTAATGCAAATGGACGCCATTTCTCATTTTTTCTTAATTCTCCACTAATTCTAACGAATCGACTGTGGACTGAGCTAGACACCCACGATTTTGGAGGTTTATTTAGGAAATCAAAATATCTCTCTAAATCCTGTCTTGATAGTGAGTTAATAGTTTTTTTGGCAATAGTCCAAGACCATAGTAAGAATCTTTCAATTTCATTTCTGTACGATCTGTAAGTTGCTTCACTTTTTCTTCCATAACTCCTTAAGAATGATTGTGATTGAATAATATCATCAATTATTGATGGCAGTTCAGGCTTTAAGTTTTCAATGAATAATTTTGTATCTGGATATTCGTTAAGCATAGTTAACCCGATTGGTAATTTAGAGAAATGTTCGAATGAGTCAAAAATTGGGCAAAGATCGAATTTCATGTTGTATGCCGTATTATTTGTTTAAAATACATTATCACATAATACTGTTATTTCCACTAATTAATATTATCGGATATAGAAAATAATATGTTATCTCCTATCATCTTGGGAGTCATTAATCTGTTACACTTCGTCAATGATTTTAATGTTTTCAAACGTAAATATTAAGCTTCGCGTAGCACTCGTTGTTTCTTTTCTTTTCTTCGGTTTCTTGCTGCTTTACAAGCAAGATCTTCAAAGTAATGAAGAAATCTTAACAACTGCGCTTTCCGACTCTCAACTGGCTTCTGAGAAAAATAAACAAAACGGTTTATCGACCACGTTATCGTCGGGTGAAATTAAGTTTGATGATAACCAAGCTGACTTATATAAAGAGATTGTGAGTAATCTACTGCGCCGTCATTACAAAAAACAAGAGCTAGACGACAAATTCTCATCTGACTACCTTAAAACGTATCTCAAAATGCTTGATCCAGGTAAAAATTATTTTTTGAAATCTGACATAAATAGTTTTCAGAAATGGTCGGATCAATTAGATGACTATTCTCAATCAGGCTTCATTAGTCCTGGATCTGAAATTTTTAATATTTTCAAGTATCGGTATTTGACCCGATTGAACAAAAATATTTCTTTATTAGAAGATCAAAGCTCCACTTTTAACTTAGATACAAATCAAACCATTTCGTATGACATTGAATCGAAAGATTGGATGAGCTCGACGCAGGAAGCGAATGAGTATTGGGAGAGGAGATTAACGGATTTGTTGATTCGTCAGTTTTTAAATGACGAGGACGAAAATCTTGAAGATGCGAAGGAAGTTCTGATAAAACGATTCAAAAATCAACTTCGATTAATAAATCAAAGAGATTCACAAGATATTTTTCAAATCTATGTAAATGCTTTTGCATCACTTTTTGATCCGCACACTAGTTATTTTAGCCCAAGAACCAATGAAAATTTTCAAATTAATATGTCATTGTCGCTCGAAGGAATTGGAGCTGAACTTACAACTGAGGATGAATATACGAAGGTAAATCGAGTGGTGCCTGGAGGTCCTGCAGATTTGCATGGAGCTTTAAAAGCTGAGGACAAGATTGTAGGTGTGGGTCAAGAGAATGAAGAGATGGTAGATGTAATTGGATGGAGACTAGATGAGGTAGTTGAGCTTATACGAGGTGCGAAGGATACAATCGTTAGGCTGGAGTATATACCCTCCTCCACAGATCTAGGTGGTACGAAAATAATTTCCATTGTAAGGGACAAAGTAAAACTTGAAGATAGAGCGGCAACGAGTGAGATAATTCAAATTGAAAATCAAGATAACTCATTTTCAATTGGCATTATCGAAATTCCTGCATTTTACATGGATTTTGATGCATATAGAGCGGGAGATAAAAATTTTAAAAGTACTTCAGGTGATGTTGCAGAAATACTCAAAGAACTTAAACAATCGGGAGTGGATGGAATAGTTCTAGATCTTCGAGGAAATGGAGGCGGTGCACTTTTCGAAGCTACATCTTTGGCTGATTTATTTCTGGACGCATACCCATTTCGGCCAAAAACGATTGTCCAAATCAAAGATGCTTCAAGCAAAATTTATATGAACAAAATAAGAAAGCCAGCTCTTTATAACGGACCATTGGTTGTTTTGATTGACAGATTAAGTGCCTCTGCTTCTGAAATCGTGGCAGGTGCCCTTCAAGATTACCAACGTGCACTGGTACTTGGGAGCCAGAGTTATGGTAAAGGGACTGTGCAAGATATTTCACCTGTCACACTCGGGCAGGTTAAACAAACTGTATCAAAGTTTTATCGAGTTTCAGGAGAAAGCACTCAAAGTAAAGGTGTTGTTCCAGATATTGCGTTGCCATCTCTAATAAATCTAGAGGAAGTTGGGGAAAATCAGAAAGAGTATGCACTAGTTTGGGATCAAATAAGTGGTGTGGCTCCCCTACCCCTTCCGGAAAAAAAAGCTCTTTCCGTTAAAAGACTAGAGAATCTGCATCTGGAAAGACGGATACAAGATCCAAATCTAAAAAGTATTATTGAAAGGATCGAGCTCAGTAAAGCAATAAGTGAAAATGATGTTTTCTCGTTGAATTTAAAAGAGAGAAAAGATCAATCTGTCAATTGGGATAACGCCCTATTTAGTATTGAAAATGATCGCAGATTGTCAATTGGAGAAGAGATTTTTGACACTGTCGATGAGTGGAAAGCTTTTAATGATCAATTAAATTCTGATGACCCAGACAGGCCAAAGAGTGAATCTGATCCATTGTTATTTGAAACTAGCAGAATTTTGGCAGATTATATCAGCCTCAATGAACGATCATAAAATAAGAGAACAGTGGCTATGAACCTAAAAATAATGTCTTTTAACGTGAACGGTATCAGGTCAAGGCTTAATCAATTAGAAAGTGTTTTAAAAAAACACAACCCAACAATTGTTGGATTACAAGAAATCAAAGTCAGTGATGAGGAATTTCCCACAGATGCAGTAAATGCAATGGGTTATGAAGTTTCACATTTTGGTCAGAAAGGTCACTATGGTGTTGCGCTATTAAGTAAAATGTCTCCAACCTTTGTGAAAAAAGGATTCCCCTCTGACGAGGATGATGCTCAAAGAAGAATTATTCATGGCGCCTACACCTTTGATAACGCAGATGTTCATGTAATAAATGGTTATTTTCCGCAGGGAGAAAATCGATCACATCCGAAGAAATTTCCAGCAAAAGAGAGATTCTATTCAGATCTAAATAAATATATTAAGGACATTTTTAAAAAAGATGATCTGTTTGTTGTTATTGGAGACATGAACGTAGCTCCTGAGGATTTAGATGTAGGTATAGGACCTGACAATATGAAAAGATGGCTGCAAAGAGGAATTTGTTGCTTTTTACCAGAAGAGAGAAATTGGTTAGATTCTTTGATAACTTTCCCCTTGTATGACACTTTTAGATCATTAAACCCTAATAAAAACCTATATAGTTGGTTCGATTATAGAAGCCGTGGTTTTGATCAAGATCCAAAGAGAGGCCTAAGAATTGATTTAGTGTTGTCATCAGAAAATTTAATGTCGAAAATAAAGGATACTGGAATTGATATCGATGCGAGAGGAATGGAAAAACCCTCAGATCACTGTCCAGTTTGGGCTGAGTTTGAGATTTAACAGTAAACCTTTTGGTAAAACAATCGTTGTATGCATATATGAGTTTAGGCTTATTTAAAGTTAAATACATCGTATTAGGTGCTTTTGCGAGTGTCTCTTTTATCTCTTTGAATATTTACTCGAATGAAGTATCAAGTCCTGACGAGAAATTTATTGTTACGAGTAAAAATGCGAAGCAAAGGGATACTGATGTAATTCTTGCAGCCACCGCTGATTTGAAATATCCAGACAAAAAGAATTTGAGTAAAAAAAGGAGCGACATAACTTCTAGCATAGTTGTTATTCCTAAGGCACTGGATGATAGAAATCACTCGATTTATCCAATTATTACTGTAGAAAGGAAAAATACAGAGAAGAATGGAATCAGAAAGAAATAAAATCACTCAGTTGACTGCTAGAGTGAACTCAGATACGTCACCGGAATCAAATGGGTCAAAAAAGGAGTATTCAACTATTGAAGAATTCTTAAAGTTCATCTCGCCAAGAGCATTTAGCATCTGCTTTATGAGTTGTAAAAATCGGGATGATGCACACGACATAGTTCAGAGTTCAATGTGTAAATTAGTAGAAAAATATCGAAATAATGCCCAGAGTCAATGGAAACCACTCTTCTATACTATATTGAGAAATAAACTGAATGATTTTCATAGAAAGAGGTTACTTTTAGGCCGATTTTTTGTTGAGGTTGATAATGATCTTGAACAAATTGATAATCAAAATCATTCCTCTCAATCAATGATTAACAATTTTTCTGCAAACAACCCCGATATATTAATGGATAGAGAAAAAAGGATCTCATTGTTGATGTCCTCCATAGCAGCGTTACCTAATAGACAACAGCAAGCCTTCATTTTTCGTTACTTGGAGGGCTACTCTACAAATCAAACTGCTCTCGCGATGAACTGTAGTGAAGGTAGTGTGAAAACGCACTTATCGAGAGCAAACCAAAAGCTAAAATTTTTACTGAAGGACATTTACTATGACTAAGAAATTAATGGATGATTTGAATAGTATAGAGAGTTTGATTCGCTCAGAAGATCACTTTAAATTAGCTGAGTCTCGTCGAGTAGCCTTATGTCAAAAGAAGCCTCCCTTCATCTTGCAGCAAACCCCAATGCTTCTTATGGTGATATCCATAGTAGGACTTTCAACGATCATGCTGCCAAACTACTCCGGTAAAAATTTCATGAACAGCGACCTGGTCATAAGTGAGCAGATCGAGGCCAATGTTCGTGACGACTCCCTTTATTACTGGGTAAATATTTACGAGGATTTCTAGAGTACTTTAATTCTATATTGCTTCTTCAAATTCAGGTAAAACAGAGAATAAGTCCCCGACTAAGCCATAGTCTGATACTGAGAAGATTGGGGCCTCATCATCTTTATTGATTGCCGCAATGACTTTGCTATCTTTCATGCCCGCAAGGTGTTGAATCGCACCCGAAATTCCAACAGCAATGTATAGTTCTGGAGCTACAATCTTGCCAGTCTGCCCAACTTGCATATCATTCGGTACAAAGCCGGCATCTACAGCCGCTCTGGATGCACCAATTGCTGCCCCAAGCTTATCTGCAATTCCATCAAGTAATGAAAAATTTTCACCACTTCCCATCCCTCTTCCTCCAGATATCACAATTCCAGCAGCAGTTAGCTCTGGACGGTCAGATTTTACAACTTCCTCACTGACAAAACTTGATAAACCTAGCTCCTGAGATACCGACATCTCTTCGACTTCTGCGGAACCTCCAGCGTTAGGCGCTGCATCAAAAGCCGTGCTCCGAACCGTAATCACTTTTTTAGCGTCAATACTCTTTACTTTGGCAATGACGTTGCCTGCATAAATTGGTCTCATAAATGTATCATGGTCAACAATACCTGAAATATCAGATATTGCTTGGACGTCTATGTGAGCTGCTAGACGTGGCATGATGTTTTTTGAACTCGTAGTAGATGTAGCAATTATGTAGTCATAATCCTTTGCTAGCTGAGATAAAAGCTTGGCTGTATTCTCTGCCATTGCTTTGTCATAAGCAGGAGAATCACAAACGAGGACTTTTGAAATACCACTTATCTCCGAGGCTTGACTTGCGACTACTTTGCAATTGTGCCCGCTGACAAGCATAGTGATTTCTCCATCCAGCTCTTTCGCTGCGGTGACCGAATTTAAAGTTAATGGATTTATATCCTGATTATCATGCTCAGCAAGTATTAATATTTTCATTAGATTACTTTCGCCTCGTTTCTCAATTTATCTACTAATTCAGATACATTCTCAACTTTTATACCTGCCTCTCTTTCAGGTGGTAGTTGTACCTCTATCGTCTGAACTCTCTTATCAACATTTACACCTATTTCATTTACATCAATAACATCAATTGGTTTTTTCTTGGCTTTCATAATATTCGGCAATGAAGCGTATCTTGGTTCATTGAGTCTTAGATCAGAAGTAATCACCGCTGGCATTTTTAATTTAATTGTTTGCAAACCACCATCAACCTCTCGTGTTACAGTCACCGCATCGTCGGTAAACGCAATTTCTGATGCAAATGTTGCTTGACCCACTTCCATAAGCGCAGCGAGCATTTGTCCTGTTTGGTTATTATCGCCATCGATTGCCTGTTTCCCCAATAAAACAAGATCAGGTTTTTCCTTGTTACAAATCTTTTCAAGGCATTAAGCAACAGCTAATGGTTCTAGTTCGTCTTCAG
>ENA-OSEY01000284-OSEY01000284.1-marine-metagenome-genome-assembly--contig:-NODE-284-length-37295-cov-5.449594_pt1 | contig 37295 bp, 37 predicted proteins | sample MGYA00248465_ERZ534230 | MGnify/ENA primary metagenome ERZ534230 (study PRJEB26409, sample SAMN06344110) | marine metagenome | isolation source: Sea water from surface | place: Atlantic Ocean:Southern... | reverse complement strand
AGTGCCAACAAGAATTAAGACGATGATTGATTTTTTACTCATTCAATTAGCTCAAATGCCTCTAAATCAGGTTTAGACATTTCTTTTTTAAAATCTTTGTAAGTCCATGGCCAACTTGCCGGAATCCCTGCAGCATTTAGATACCAGCTGGTACAACCGCCTGTGTACCAAACAGTTTTTTTTGCTGCCGCAGCCCGATCCCTTTCATAGGTTTCTGTTATATCAGTCTTAACATCAATGTGACATTGTCTTTTTCTAATTATCTTAATTAACTCAAGTATGTAATTCATTTGATGCTCAGCTATATCAATTAGAGAAAAATTTCCTACAGGACCATTCGGGCCATTTAATAAAAATAAATTTGGAAATTTAGGAATAGCAATAGATAAATAAGCTTTTGGATATTCTTTCCAGTAATCATCCAAAGAAATTCCATCAATCCCAAAGGTTTTAATCGGTCTTAAAAATTGATCTACCTTAAACCCTGTTGCAAAGACAATTACATCGAGATCAATAACGTTACTGTCTAATAATTCAATTCCCTGATTGATAATTTTTTTAATTGGCTCGGTAATCAATGTACATTCGGGTTTTTGTATTGCTGGATAATAATCTGACGACCAAATTAACCTTTTGCAAAGCGGTGTATGATCAGGAGTAAGTCTTTTTTTAAGTTCCTCATTATGAATATTTTTTTCTAGATTTTCCTTGCATGCAAAAGCTATTTCATTGGCACCGATCGAATCTTTATCAAGAAGAGCCTGAGAATAGATCTCAACTGCATTAAAATATTCTTCAAAATTCATAGCTTCACTTAGATTTTTAGGGTCTTGGAATGACAACTTTTCTTCATCGCTGAAGCTTCCATTCTCAAGGGGCATCATCCATTGTGCAGTTCTTTGGAAATGGTACAAATGCTTACATTTTCCTGATAAGGCGCTTACTATTTGTATCCCGGTAGATCCTGATCCAATGACGCCTATCTTTTTGTCTTTTAATGAAAGCCCATGATCCCACCTAGCGCTATGAAACTTATCCCCATTAAAATTGTTTATACCTTCTATATCTGGCAAGTATGGATGATGCAGAACTCCAGTTGCTCCAATTACAATATTGGCTTTGTAAGTATGTGACTTGTTAGTAGTAATCTCCCAAACACCTTCTTTAAAAGAAAGACTTATAATTTCAGTCCTGAATAAGCAAATTTGATCAAGATCATTTTTAAAAAAAATTCCCTCAAAATATTTACGAATCTCTGGTCCAGAGGAATAATAATTTGACCAATTAGGATTTCTTTCAAAACTATAAGTGTAATGATGGGATGGAACGTCACAATGTAAGCCTGGATAACTATTGTCTCTCCAGGTTCCACCTACCCCATCCCCCTTTTCAAAAATGGTTATGTCTTTAATTCCAAATTCTTTAAGTTTAATTGCAGCCAGGATGCCTGCCATTCCTGCACCAATTATTGCCACCTTTAGATTATCTGACATAAGTTATTATTAGATTAATGATTTTCCTTTTGAGAATCTAAATATCCAATGAGCTGTAAGTCATTCCTACTTTTTGCAGAAAACTTATTGTTGTTACCCCAGGCATCGTGATTAAGTTCTCCAAATGGCTCTACTATATCTCCAGTAACAGTAACCCTTTGAATGATTCGCTCACCCTCGAAATTATTTACAACGAAGTGTTGTGTAGATCTGTTGTCCCAAATTGCAATTGTATTCTTTGACCATTTATACCTAACAGAGAAATCTGGTTTTTGTACCCATTTTGTAAGAAACGATAATAGTTGTTCACTTTCTTCATGACTAAGCTCAACAACTCTTCTTGTGAAATGCTCATTGACATATAAAACTGCTTCACCCGTATCTGGATGTTTTCTAACAACTGGATGAATCATCATTTTTTCAGGATGCATATGCGGTGAAGCATCGTGAAGAGCAGTTATTGATGAGCATAAATCCTGCATTGGTTTAGACAATGCTTTGAATGCGGCAACTAAGTCGGTCCACATGGTATCGCCACCGACGTCAGGTGCTGCAGTCATCTTAAGGATAGACATTAAAGCTGGTCTTTTTTGGAAAGTTAGATCCGTATGCCACTCATCCGCTATTCCTCCAGTAGATGCAGCTAGCTCAAAGATCTTTGGATGTTTTACGTTTGGATTATTAATATGCGGGTGCCCTTCCAGCTCACCAAATAATTCACCAAAAGCTACGTGCTCTTCAATTGTTAGTTCTTGGTCAGGGAAAAATATAACCTTATGTTCTGAGAGTATTGCTCTAAATTCCTGCACGTCATCTTTTGAAACGTTTTTTAAATCAAAATCATTAATTTCAGCACCGATGGTTGTTGAAAGTTTTGAAATATTTGTAAAAAGACTCATTAACTTATCTTAGCTTGAATCAATTTGCTTTGAAATGTCTCAGCGGTCTACTAGGATTTATTTGTTATTATTAGATTCTGATTTATGGGGTAAAAAGTATGAAAAAGAGTATCTTATGGTTCCTTTGTTTAAACCTGGTTTTGATCTTGGATGCGCAAGAGGCAAGAACTGAAAACAATGGCAATTTAATTCTTGAGGACATCCCAATAATTCCACAATCAATAAAGGATGATTTATCAAAATTTCAGAATGTTCGCTCCGCGGGATTTAGAGGTTTTAACCATGACAATGGAATCTTTATTACCACAAGATTTGGAAATGTCAGTCAGCTCCATTCTGTAGAGTCGCCAGGAGCTACACGACAACAAGTTACTTTTTTTCAAGAGCCTATAGGTTCTATTTCAACCAATCCTAATGATTCTTCAATTGCTTTCACAATGGATAAAGGCGGTACTGAAAATGCACAAATTTATTTATTAGATACTGATAATGGTGAATCTAAGTTGCTGACTGATGGTAGCTCAAGAAATGGCGGTCCATTGTGGAGTAATGGTGGAGACATGATTGCTTTTCAGAGCACGAGACGAAACGGAAGATCAAATGATATTTGGTTGATGAGTGTGGAGAATCCTGACAAAGCAAAGATACTCCTTAAATCTTCTGACGGAAGTTGGTGGGGAGCAAGTGGCTGGGCGAAAGATGACAGTAAAGTATTGGTCCAAAATTATATATCTGTTGCAAATTCAAAAGCTTATATTATTGATCTTAAATCTAAGCAAAAGAAATTAGTCCTTGGTAATGAAAATGAATCCTCTGTGAATGCTGCCCTAGCGTTTGATAAAAACGATCAAGGCTTATTCTTTATTACGGATAGATTTGCAGAATATAATCAGCTTGCATACAAAAACCTTAATACTGAAGAAATAATAGTCATTTCAAAAGATATTTCTTGGGATGTCGATGGTTTTGCCATTAGTGAAAAAGGAGATCGAGCTGCATTTGTAGTGAATGAAAATGGCTACAGTTCGCTATATTTACTTAACCCTCAGACATTTAAATATAAAAAAGTTAAATCAATCCCCATTGGTTTGATAGGAGGTATGGAATTTAACAGGAATAATAAATCCTTAGGTCTAACAATAAATACTTTCCAATCTCCGTCCGATGCTCATGTGCTTGATCTCAAAAGTAATCCTCTTGGTTATGGCAGCCTAACACGTTGGACTTTCTCTGAAGTGGGAGGATTAGATACCTCAAAGTTTGTTGAGCCTAAGCTTATTCATTATCCTTCATTTGATAGCAGAAAGATTCCTGCATTTATATACGCCAATAAGACTAAAAAACCTCAACCAGTAATAATTTATATTCATGGTGGTCCCGAGGGGCAATCAAGACCTAGATTCAGCAGTACATTCCAGTTATGGATAAAAAATCTTAATGCTGCGGTCATAACTCCAAATGTTCGTGGTAGCGAAGGTTATGGAAAAGAATATCTCTCACTTGATAACGGGTTTAATCGAGAGAATTCAGTTAAAGATATTGGTGCCTTGCTTGATTGGATTGAAACACAACCTAGCCTGGATAGTGAACGAGTTGCTGTTTATGGGGGCTCTTACGGAGGTTACATGGTCCTTGCAAGTGCAGTTCATTATAGTGATAGATTAAAAGCAGCAGTAGATATTGTAGGCATCTCAAACTTTGTTACTTTCCTCAAAAACACAAAAGATTACAGGCGTGATTTGAGGCGAGTTGAATATGGTGATGAGCGTGATCCAGAAATGGAAAAGTTTCTTCAATCGATAAGTCCAAATAATAATGTAGATAAAATTAAAGTTCCGTTATTTGTTGTTCAAGGAGAAAATGATCCTAGGGTACCAGTTACAGAAGCTGAACAAATAGTAGCTGCCTTAAGAGAAAACGGTAAAAAAGTTTGGTACATGAATGCACTTAATGAAGGACACGGATATAGAAAAAAAGAAAATCGCGATATTTATCAGCAAGCAGTGGTTTTATTTTTGAGAGAGCACCTTTAATGCTATGTATGAATTTCCTCTCTCTAAAAGAATTGAGAATCAAATCAAATCTTATTTTACCAACCTAGAAAAAATTGATCTTACAATTGATGAAAACATAAAAATCTTTGTAATTGATGATAATAATGTTGATCCACCATCAATTGAAATAAAGCAAGTAAAAGAAAATTATGAGCTTCACTTTTGGGACGGTTATTCGCAATCAGAAGTTGTCGAAAATCTAAAAGAAAAAGAAATCACTAAATCACTTAGAAGATTCCTTAAAAAAATAAATAAGTACCTTGATGTCTCTTGAGATCTACTTAATTCTTGGAGCTATTTCATTTTTTACTTCAATGATTACTGCCATTTTTAGTGTGGGTGGAGGCATGATTATGCTTGCATCTCTAGGGCAATTTGTGGGTGCATCAGCATTGATACCCTTACATGCCTCTGTTCAGCTTCTTAACAACATTTCTAGAGTATATGTCTATAAGGAGCATATTAACTTTGGGATTTTAAAAACTATTTTATGGGCTTCATTTATTGGGTCATTGATCGCGATATTTATTTTTCAAAACCTTGATGAATATATTCTTACCTTAATCATTGGTTGTTCAATTCTTTTTCTAACCTGGGTGCCAATAAATAAATTTATTAAGCATGGCTTAGCAAATGATTTGATTTGTGGCTTGCTTGCAGGAGTCGCCGGTATTTTTATAGGTGCAAATGGACCAATAGTCACAGCCTTTATGAGACTAAAAAACTTATCACCAGAATCGTTGGTGGCCAATCATGGGTTGGTGATGGTCTTTCAGCATTCAATAAAAATTACATTATTTATAAGTGTTATTGGTTTCTCGTTATTAAGCTATATTCCTCTGATCGTTTTTCTTGGCTTGATGGGTTATCTCGGCACGAAAGTTGGAAAAAGGTTAATTAATAAGATTGACTTTAAACTTTTTCAAACTGTTTTAAAGTTTTTGCTTTCGGTATTGGCAATCTTATTAATATTAAGAGCTGAATAAATTCTTGATATCTTTATGGATATCTTTTTAAGAATCTAAGATTTTTTTGTTATCTTGAGATTGTGCTTTAACAAACTTTTCTAGGGAATTAAAAAGCAGAAGATATAAGCTTGTACTTAAAAGTAGCCTAAAATCAAAAGGTATTGCCGCAATATATGTTTCAACTAAAGAGCCGCCACCAGATATCCATACGGCGCCATTAACAACAAAAAACCATAAAAGAACATTGCTTATACAGCTATAAACAAGATTATTTATCTGTCTACTTACTATTGGGGTAATGAGAAAAATAAAGATAATGCAAAATAAAATTAATAAGTCTACTGGGGGCAAAAATATGCTCGTAAGTAACATTACTCCAGCAGGCAAAAATGATTGAATACTTTTTCGGCTTGTTAAACGAGGCATAAAAATTGCGACTGCTAACATTGGTGAAAAATTAGTGGGCAGGCCTATCAGTCGACTGATAATCAATAGACCAATAAGTAGCATTAAACTCTTATTCATGAATAGATTCATTAAATCACACCTTTAGTATTAATTCCGTAGTAGGTTTAATAATCAACACCTTTTCTTGCCATAATTTGAGAATTAAATGCATGCTTAATATCTCTTACTTCTGAAACGGTATCAGCCCAATTCTTTAACTTTTTACCTCCCCCTCTTCCAGTTATAACTACTGACTGATTTTTTGGTCTGTTGTTTAGTGCTTGAATGACTTCAGACTCATCTAAATATTTAAAACTTAACATGTAAGTCAATTCGTCAAGTACCACAAGATGTAAACTTTTATCTGCAAGAGCTTTTTTTGCTACCTTCCAAGAAGAAATAGCAGCAGCTTTATCCTTGTCTCTATCTTGAGTGTCCCATGTATATCCGGTCTTCATTTGATGAAAGAGGACCTCAGGGAAATTGTCTTGAATAAATTTTTCCTCTCCAGATGATTGTGCTCCTTTTAAAAATTGAATAACTGCAACTTTATAGCCATACCCAAGTGCACGCATCACCATTCCAAAAGCTGAACTTGATTTTCCCTTGCCGTTGCCAGTAAGCAAAATACCAACACCCTTATCAATAGTGGCAGCAGATATCGAAGCATCAACATTTTTTTTGAGCTTTTCCATTTTAGCTTTATGAGTAGTGTGGCCTTTGTTTTTCAATTGCCCTTTCCTAAAATTGATACCTTATTCCAAGATGTGCTGAAAAGCCTAAAGCTCTATACCCATAAACTTCTTCGTATGACTCATCAAGCACATTATTAAGTTGGAAGTTGATGATAAATTTATTATTCAATTTATATTTTGCGTTTATATTCAGTAGTGTAACTTCAGGTAAGGTGACTCTATTAGGAAAGACTATATCAATTTGTGAACTTCTGTGCCTAATGTTGGCGGTCAGAAACAATCTATTGGATGAATTCCAATTTATATTAAGGCTTGAAATATGCTTTGGTCTTCTAAGTTCATCAACGTATATGCTGTTTGAGTTAGGTTCGATGGAATCAGTATAGGTATAGGATCCATTAATTTTAAATCTCTCAGAAAGCTTTCTAGAAAAATTCAACTCGACTCCTTCTCTAAGACTCTTACCCTCCAAGTTAATGGCTGTATAGCCAAAAGTAACTGGATCTAAGAAATTTCCATTAATCTCGTCAACCAATCTGGATTTAAATAATGTAGCTGAAAATAAACTGTTGTAATTTTGCAAATCAAAATCAAATCCAAGCTCTAAATTTTTTGAATACTCAGGCTGTAAATCTGGATTACCAATAAAATTTGTATAGTAGCCAAAACGCTCAGTGAAAGTTGGATTCTTTATGGCCGTGCCATAGCTACCTTTTAATTTTAATGATTTAGATAAGGGTAAAATCAATTCTGCCCTTGCAGTAGTTCCATTTTTAAATTGAGAATTCTTGTCGTAACGAGAGCTGACTGCAAAAATAGATCCTTGATCAAGTTTAGTCCTGTATTCAATTGATGCGCTGTCAGTTTTTCTTGTACGTTGCTGATTAGGATCAAAGATGCCATAGATTCCGTAATCATTAATCGGGCCCTGTTGCTTAAAATCCTCATTCTCATGCTCAAGCAATAATGAAATACGTTTATTGGAGTTATTCCAAAAAAGAGTGCTAACAGATCTAATCTGATTTTTTGAGGACTTTACTCTCGTATCAAAGATATCATTAGTAAAGTCAGAGCTCTGATTGTTTGATTCTGAAATTAAAACCTGCTGGCTAAAATTATCCTCTGAATTAAGATAATTATATTTAAAACCAAAGTGATGGTTTTTGAATTTAGCATATTTATCTAGATCATCCACCAAGCCATCGAAATCTATATCAGCATCATATTCATTATTACCCGAACTGTAGCTTCCGATAAGTGAAAGCTCAGAACTATCACTAATTTTTAAATTTGATTTAAAGTTTAGGGATTCATTTTCGTATCCATCTTTTTCATTGCCAAACCTGGAAATATTCGCACCATCTGTCTTAAATTTTGTAGCTCCAAAACGGAAATCTGAATTGCTATTTGACGCCCCATTACTAAATCCATACTTATGAGAATTGAAGCTGCCTAGCTCTGAGAAAACATTTGAACTTCTGGAAGTTGTTGCACGTTTTGTGATGATATTAACAACTCCAGCCATGGCATCGCTTCCAAACATTGAACTTTGTGGTCCGCGAATAACTTCGATTTTTTCGATATCAGTTGGAATGATGTTTCCCCAATTAAATTCGTCATTCTGGGAAGCATTATTAACTTCAACTCCATCAACAAGAACAAGAAGATGATTTGCCTCACTCCCTCTTACTCTAACCTGAATTTGAGATCCTAGAACACCGCTTTGACTAACAGATATGCCAGGAAGATCTCTCAGTAAATCTGCAAGATTTAAGTGAGGAGTATTCTCAATATCTTCAGCTGATATAACATTTATTGAATTTGCAGAATCATTAATACTTACTGGAAACAAAGATGCAGCTACAATTGTTTCATCAATTTCTGCTTTCATGATTGATGAAAGCAATAGAGCCAAAAAACTATAAGATACAAATCTTGTATTCATAAAATTTCTCCAAAATCTTTGTTTAATAACCCAAAACTGGCGAGAGCCAAGTTTCATTTTCATCAATGCTTTCCCCTCTTGACTTTGAGTAGGCCTCAACCTGATCTTTATCAATCCTGCCTAGTTGAAAATAGCGAGATTGGGGATGAGAAAAATATAATCCACTGACGCTTGCTGTTGGCCACATTGCTAAAGAATCTGTAAGAGATATATTAATTTTTTGCTCAACATCTAATAAATCCCAAATATCATTTTTAAGACGATGATCTGGACATGATGGGTATCCAGGAGCAGGACGTATGCCTTGATATTCTTCTTTTATAAAAGCTTCATTATCCAGTGATTCCTTAGCTGCATATCCCCAAAATTCAGTCCTGACTTTATGATGGGCATATTCAGCAAAGGCTTCAGCAAAGCGATCAGCCAAAGCTTTTAAAATGATTGAATTATAATCATCGAGATCCTTCTCAAAATCTTCAATATATTTATCAATGCCATGTCCAGCTGTCACGGCAAAAGCGCCGATAAAGTCGTCATTTGTGTCAACAAAATCTGCCAAAGAAAACGAATCAAGATCATCTCTAGATTTTTGTTGTCTTAGGCAATGCAGAATAGCTTCCTCGTTCGAACCATCAGTTTTTGTCACTCCAATTGCATCCCCTAAAGATCTTGCAGGAAATAGTCCAATAATTCCCTTAGGACTTAGCCATTTTTCTTTAATTAATCTTTCAAGAATTACTTGAGTGTCTTTCCACAACTTTCTGGCTTCTGGACCCTTTGAGGGGTCGCTTAACAAATCAGGAAACCTTCCGCTAAACTCCCATGCATTAAAATAAGGCATCCAATCTATGTAATCTTGTAACTCTTCGAGTGATGGATTTAATTCAGATATACCTAGCTTAAGAGGCGCCTCAGTTTTTAATGACATATCTATTTTTGGTCTTCTAGCCTGTGCATCATCAAAAGGTCTAAGAGGAGACGCTTTTCTTGAAGCGAAAGCCTCTCTTTTGTTAGCGTGGGCTTTATCTAATTCTTGTTTATATTCATCTGGTTGGTTCATCAGTTTTTGCGCAACCCCTACAGATCTTGAAGCATCCTTAACATAGACTACTGAACCGCTGTATTCTGGATCTATTTTTACTGAAGTATGTGCAGGGCTTGTGGTAGCCCCACCGATAAGAAGTGGAATCTTTAGATTTCTCCTTTCCATCTCCTTTGCAACTCCAACCATTTCATCTAGTGAGGGTGTGATCAAACCTGATAAACCAATAAGATCGCAATTTTCAGCCTCAGCAACATCTAAGATTTTTTCTGTGGGCACCATAACCCCAAGATCAATTACTTCAAAGTTGTTGCATTGCAAAACTACACTAACGATATTTTTACCAATGTCATGAACATCACCTTTAACAGTAGCTATAACCATTTTTCCACTTGATTCCATAGCTTGACCGCCTTTCTCTGCTTCGATGTAGGGTACTAAATAGGCTACAGCTTTTTTCATGACCCTTGCAGATTTAATTACTTGGGGAAGGAACATCTTGCCGGCACCAAAAAGATCACCAACTTTATTCATGCCATCCATCAATGGTCCCTCAATAACATCTAAAGGTCTTTCTGCAGCTAATCTTGCCTCTTCAACATCCTCAATGACAAAAGTATCAACACCTGAAACAAGTGAATGATTTAGTCTTTCATTTACATCAAGCTTACGCCAATCTTGATTAGTATCACTCTGCTGAGATCCTTTTTTACCTGCATATTTAGGTGCCAGATTAAGTAAATTTTCAGTTGCATCAGGATTTCTGTTCAAAATTACATCTTCAACTGCATCTCTTAGCTCTTTGGGCAACTCATCATATATAGCAAGCTGACCTGCATTTACAATTCCCATATTTAAGCCATTTTTAATTGAATGGAATAAAAATACTGAGTGCATTGCCTCTCTCAGTGTATCGTTTCCCCTAAAGCTAAAAGAGACATTAGAAATTCCACCTGAGATTGAAGAGCATGGACAACAACTTTTAATTTCTTTACATGCATCTATGAATGATTTTCCATATTCATTATGCTCAGTAATGCCAGTAGCAACTGCAAAAACATTTGGATCAAAAATAATGTCATGTGGATCTAAACCGACTTCCTTGGTTAAGAGATCATAGGCACGTTTTGAGATTTCAACTTTTCTCTCGAGCGTATCTGCTTGGCCTTCTTCATCAAAAGCCATTACCACAACAGCAGCACCATATCTTTTAATAAGCCTTGCTTGTTCAAGAAAAGGTTCCTCGCCTTCCTTAAGAGAAATTGAATTAACAATTGGTTTTCCTTGAATACATTTAAGTCCTGCTTCAATGATTGACCATTTACTTGAATCAATCATGAAAGGAATTTTTGCTATGTCTGGTTCCCCTGCTAGTAAGTTCAGAAATTTAACCATAGCACCCTCAGAATCGAGCATCCCCTCATCCATGTTGATATCAATTACTTGAGCTCCGTTTTCAACTTGCTGTCTAGCAACTTGAATTGCTTCATCGAATTTCTCGGCTTCAATGAGTTTTCTAAATTTAGCTGAACCAGTAACATTTGTTCTTTCACCCACATTAATAAATAAACCGTCAGGATCAATATCAACCGGCTCAAGACCTGAAAGAAGCATTGCTTTTGAAGGATCTGCTGGTTTACGAGGTTGTTTATTAGAGATGATGTCTCTAATCATCGAAATGTGTTCTGGAGTTGTTCCGCAACACCCACCCACAATATTTAAAAAGCCCTCACTAGCAAATTCCTCTAAAATAGAAGCCATTTCAGATGCTGTTTGGTCATATTCGCCAAACTGATTTGGCATGCCAGCATTTGGATGAGCACTTACATAGCAGTCTGCAATGTCAGATAATCTTTTTAGAAACGGCCGAAGTTCTTCAGCACCTAAAGCACAATTCAATCCAATTGAAATTGGTTTTGCATGTTTAACTGAATGCCAAAAGGCTTTTGTTGTCTGTCCCGAAAGAGTTCTGCCAGAAGCATCTGTTATGGTTCCTGAAATCATTAATGGGATATCAATTCCTCTTTCAGTAGACACTTTATCTACTGCAAATATTGCAGCCTTTGCATTCAAAGTATCAAAAATAGTTTCTATGAAAATAAAATCGGAACCACCATCCAATAAAGCTTCGGTAGACTCAGCAAATGTATCAACCAATTGATCATAATTTATATTTCTATAAGAAGGATCCTCAACATCTGGACTGAGTGAACAAGTTCTGTTTGTTGGACCCAAAACACCAGCAACAAAGATATCTCTATTTTCTAATTTTCCTAATCTGTCAGCAGACTCTCTTGCAAGTTTAGCTCCAGCAAAATTCAGCTCATATACCAAACTCTCCATTCCATAATCAGCCATAGATGGAGCATTTGAATTAAAGGTATTTGTTTCAATGATGGTCGCACCCACCTTGATAAATTCTTCGTGGATATTTTTAATGATCTCTGGCTTTGTAATATTTAAAAGGTCATTATTGCCTTTTAAATCATGCTTCCAGTCCTTAAATCTTTCGTTTCTAAAGTCTTGCTCATTTAAATCATATGACTGAATCATGGTCCCCATTGGGCCATCAAGAAGAACGATTTCTGAATCAAGTAATTTCTTAAGCTTTTTTCTAGCTGGTGATTCTTTTAAATTATTCATTAATCAAAACAATATGTTTAAATTTTATATTGTGATTAATCCTATGGAATTCCGTTTTAGCCAGTTATTTTTAATCGCTGCAATAGGATCAAATCACGATGAGTATCATTTTATAGATAAATAATATTATTTCCAATATTTGCAAGAATTTTTAAAACAACCTTCCCATCCATTAAATTATCTATAAACTGTTGCTTTTATTAAGGCAAACATGAAACAAATACTATTACTATCAACCATATTAATTTTTGCAGCCAGCTGTGTTTCAAATCCAGAAACATCCTCATTAGCATCAAATGAACAAGATGAAAAAGATGGTCGCATATGTAAGCAAGAGGAAGTTCTTGGATCTAAGATTCCTCAAAAAATTTGTTATACGAAAGCAGAGATAGAAGACATGGAAAGAAGTGGGCAAAATGCCATCGAAAATGAAAGGCGAAGGAGATTGGATCAACAAACCCAACAAGGACTTCGAAATACTGGGGAACCTATATAATCTTTCTGGCTTCTAGCCTGCCCCAAAAAGTTATTTTTATTTTTTTATCTCAGTAAATGTTGTGATTATGGTAATCTCAACAATTGAGGTAAAAATATGGATCAATTAGCACTTTTAACACCGGTACTTGTTCTAATTATTTGGACTTTCATAATCTTCTTGATAATGGCTTTTGGTAGGGTTAGTTTTATGAATAATCCACAAGACGCCGCAGAATCAAAAGATTATAAAGACAACCTTCCCGCTTGGGTAAATAGGACTGCGGATAATTATAATCATCTATTTGAGCAACCTGTTGCATTCTATGCCGTTACTTTATCAATTGCCTTGATTAATAACTTTGATATTTTAGTGGTGCAATTGGCTTGGGCTTATGTACTAATCAGAGTTATTCACTCGCTTATTCAGCTAACAATTAACATAGTTTTAGTCAGATTCTTTCTTTTTGCCTCTGGGTGGTTAATCATTGCCTTTATGGCATTTTCTCAAATCTTTTTAAATTAATATGACAAAATTCTTTAATCTAATATTCATTATTTTTTCAATTTCTCTTAGTTCCTTTGAGCAGGAATATACATCTGCTCAAAGCAAACTTTCTCTCCTAGTTCATAAAACGCCTACTTGTGGATGTTGCAAGAAATGGGTTAAGCATCTGGAGGCCAACAGTTTTTCAACGATGATAAAAGATCATCAAAATCTTCAAAAAGTAAAAGATCAATACTCCATTAAACCAAAATATCAATCATGTCACACAGCTGTCTCTCAAGATGGATATATTTTTGAAGGTCATATTCCAAGTAAGTTTATTAAGCAATTCTTAGCAAATCCCGAAGCAGATGCCATTGGTCTCTCTGTGCCTGGTATGCCGCTTGGATCACCAGGAATGGAAGTTGAAGGAAGATTTATGCCCTATGATGTACTTGTCCTCTATAAAGATGGGTCAAGTAAAGTCTACGCTGAAGTAAGAAAACTTTAGGTCTTAAGTGCTCGTTCAAGGGCGTCTAAGTCGCCAATATTGCCCATGGTTGAACGCTCCTTACGAACGCCTAATGCGTATTGTGGTGGCACAGTTTCAGGTGACTCGCCCGGATTGCCTGGGGGAGTAAAGTAACCCAATGCGTATTGCCCCATAGCATAACCAGCGAGTTCTTGAAGTGATGGGCTTAAGTCCTTTGCATGCTCAGGAGGACATGTCAGATACTGATTTTCTTCCTGACGCAACCAGCCTAAAGCATAGGTAATATTAATTCCAATACGATCTCCATCGCTGTTATTTGCACCTCCGCCATGAAATACAGAACCTGAATAAATAAGCACTGAGCCAGCCTTCATCTCTGCCTGGGTAATTTGTTCAGGTTTTATTTCTTGATCATCGGGCCATTTTGTACTGCCTGGAACAACTTGAGTTGCACCATTTTCATTAGTGAAATCAGTGATAGCCCATATTGTATTGAACTGAGGCTCAAGATGAGAAAGATGCTTCCCCCAAGCCCATTTATCTCGATGAATTGCTTGTGCAGTTTCTCCAGGTCTGATGCGGATAATTTGAGTCAAATGCAGCTGAACACGCTCGCAGAAAGGAGCCAGAAACTCTCGACATGGATTCAGGACTGTTTCGTGTTCGATGAGATCACGACACTTTGAAGAGCGAACCATAAGACCCCCGGTTCGGGTTGTTTTGAAACCTGCAAAGGGATCCTCTCCATTTACCGTTTGATCCATGTAGGGATCAGTCTCCTCACGTAGTGCAGCAATGAATTCTTTGCTTATGACATTATCTAATATAACGGCTCCGTCTTGCTCAACTGCGGCAACAATACTCTTCACCTCAGCATCAGCTGATAGGTGTTTTAATTTTGACATACTTCCGCTCCCCTAATTAATAACAGCTATGCATTTAATTTCAATTTTAAATGACGGATCCACAAGACCGGCAACTTGGACTAAAGTTTGACTCACTTCCGGAGCTTTGCCATATAAACGCTGACGCTCTGCAAATAATTCTTCCACCTTAGCCATGCAGTCATCGATATCAGTTACAAACCATGTCTCATCGACTATGTTGTCCATATTGGCATCGAATTGAGAAAGCACATCTTTTACATGTCCGTAAGCCAACGACATTTGTTGCACCAAATCATCCGGCGCTTGACCGCTCTCGTCGGTACCAACTTGACCAGCCATATAAAGACCATTGCCAACTTGAACACCCTGACTAAATAAGTCTGCATAAGGACCGCTTCGATATAATTTTTTGTTTATGCTCATGGAATTTCCCCTTCATTACATTTTAATGAAGAAAATCATTAGTTCAATTTTCTGATTTTTAATTAGTGCTAGGAAAATCTAAAATGGTGGGCCCGGGAGGACTCGAACCTCCGACCAATGGATTATGAGTCCACTGCTCTAACCAACTGAGCTACAGGCCCAATCTAATAAATTGAAAGGAATGTGATTATATAAGAATTCGTTCTTTAGTGAAGCCTTAAAACTTTCTATTTCATTTGAATTCGTTATTATCTAGCAATGATTGATCTAGGCAGTGCCACTCCGTTTGCTCAGGGAGGCAACAGAAAATGCTTTATTCATCCGCAGGATTCATCAAAATGCATCAAGGTGATAGATCAAGAATCTTATAGCAACCGCCTTAAAAATCTTCCGTGGCACAAAAAAATCAGGGGCAAGATGTCCTTTAATGATAATCATGAGGAGGCAAAAGGCTATCAGCAAAAATCTTTAAAAAATATAGATCAATCTTCATGGAAGCATGTAGCAAAGTATTTTGGATTTATTGAAACCAATATGGGTGAAGGTTTGGTTACTGAGCTAATTAAAAATGAAGGTGAGATTGCTGGAACTCTTGAAGATTATTTGTTTAAGTTTGGACTGACTGAAGAAATTAAAGAATCAATTAATGTCTTTGAAAAATGGCTATTAGATAATTTAATACTTACAAAAAATATTATTCCTCATAATTTGGTGATCAAAAAAGATAGCAATGAGTTGGTCATTAAAATCATAGATGGGCTTGGATCAAAAGCATTTATCCCTTTGCCAGAGTACTTTAATTTTTTTGCAAAGCGTTATATAAAAAGAAGAATTGAATTGATGTGGTCAAGAATAAATTGGGATTTGAGTGGCCGCAAAGGCGACTGGAAATAAGCTTTTTTTAAGGCTCAAGAATTGATGACTCCCAACCATCTTCAACTTTAGAGAAAGCATTCCTGTGATTGAGTCTAAAATCACTACCCCTCCAAAACTCAAAGTAGTAAGGAGTAAATGAAAACCCACCCCAATAATCGGGTCGCTTGCCAAGATCGGCATTTTCAAGGGTTTCTGTGAACTTAGACTTTACAGTTTCGAAGTTTGAAATTGGTTGGGACTGATTTGAAGCAATCGCAAGTGCATTTTTTTCTTTTTGTCTAGATTGAAAATGCTCATCAGATCTCTCTTTATTCGTTTCTTTGATCTTAGCTTTCATTCTTATTTGAACATTGGTAGTCGACCAATAGAACATCGCAGAAATTTGATCATGGCTTTGAAATGACTTTGCTTTCGGGCTGTTGTAGTTTGAGAAGAAAATCCATTCCTCTCCCTCTATATATTTTAAATTTACAAAACGACTTTCAACTTCATTCAACGTCTTATTAAATGAACTTATTGCTATAGCATGGATTAGCGGCTGATTTGCTTTTTCAGCATCAAGATAATCTCTTTGAAACTGTTGATAAGGTTCAACTTCAGGCAGATCCTTAAAAACTATCATTAAGAATTATTCATCAAGAAAGCTTTTAAGATGACTAGAGCGAGAAGGATGTCTTAGCTTTCTTAAGGCTTTAGCTTCTATTTGTCTTATTCTTTCTCGAGTGACATCAAACTGCTTACCAACCTCTTCAAGAGTATGGTCAGTATTCATGCCAATACCAAACCTCATTCTTAAGACCTTGGCCTCCCTTGCAGTGAGTGAAGATAAAACATCATCGGTCGCTAAGTTTAAGCTGTCTTCAGTGGCATTCTGTATGGGAGAGGAGATAACAGTATCCTCAATAAAATCTCCAAGATTTGAATCTTCATCATCACCAATCGGAGTCTCCATAGAAATTGGCTCTTTCGCAATTTTAAGAACTTTTCGAACCTTATCTTCTGGCATATCCAACTCCTGACTCAACTCTTCAGGTGTGGGTTCGCGACCCATGTCTTGCATCATTTGTCTTGAAACTCTGTTCAGCTTGTTTATCGTCTCAATCATATGCACAGGTATTCTGATGGTTCTGGCTTGGTCTGCTATGGATCTAGTGATTGCTTGCCTTATCCACCATGTAGCATAAGTTGAAAACTTATACCCTCTTCTGTACTCAAATTTATCCACGGCTTTCATTAAACCAATGTTACCTTCTTGAATAAGGTCTAAAAATTGTAAGCCACGGTTTGTGTATTTCTTGGCAATCGAGATTACAAGCCTTAAGTTTGCTTCAACCATGTCCTTCTTAGCTCTTCGCATTTTTGTTTCACCCATGGACATGGCTCGATTGATCTCTTTAATGTCTTTAACAGTCATGCCAACTCTTTCTTCAATAGACTTGATACCCTTTTGGCAGATGACCACATCGGCTTTAACTTCCTCAAGTGCTTTTTTTGAATATTTCTTACTCTTCATTAGAGTATCTATCCACTTAACTTTAGTAGCATTATCTGGGTATTGCGCAATAAAGTCTTTTCTTGGCATCTTTGCTGATCTTACAAGTAAAGACTGAATCTTTCTTTCATTTAACCTGATTTCTGTAAGATCTCTGCGAGCTAAGAATGCAAGATCCTCAAACATTTTTGGGGAGAATTTTAAGAACTTAAATATATCTCCAAGCTTTAAGAATTCATTCTTTGTTTCTTTGGCATGCCTACCTTTTTTATCAAGAATCTTTTGAGTTTTATTGAACTGCTTTTTAAGGTTGGTCATCCTTCTTTGGACTTCTTTTAGATCCGGACCGGTATCTTCTTCCTCATCACTTTCTTCGAGTTGTTGTGCTTTAGCACTTCCAGGACCAGCTGATGGAACTTCTTCCATCTCCTCTAAAAAACCTGTCATTAATTCATTAAGTTTTCTCTCACCATCTTTATATTTTTGGTAAAAGTCTAGGACGTACTCAACAACATTAGGGTAATTAACGCTAGAGTGAAGAAGGTCGCGCATGCCCTCTTCAATTCTTTTAGCAATTTCAATCTCGCCTTCACGAGTAAGCAAGTCAACAGTTCCCATCTCACGCATATACATCCGAACGGGATCGGTTGTTCTGCCCTTCTCATTTTCAACTGCGGCAAGAGCCTCGGCAGCTTGCTCCAATGCAATATCGTCATCGTCATCAGAAGATTCAGAAAGCATTAAGGTATCAGCATCAGGAGCGGTTTCATGAACTTGAAGACCAAGGTCATTAATCATGCCTATGATTTCATCAACTTGATCTGGATCAGATATATCTTCTGGCAGATGATCGTTTACATCTGCATAAGTTAAATACCCCTGCTCTCTACCTTTATCAATTAACTCAGCAATTCGGGAGCCCTGCTTTTGAATTTTGTCCACTTAAAACCTCTAAAAACTTTTATTTATATTGATATTAGTCAGTAATTTTCAAGCTTTTTTTGAGCTTAATTTACTTAACCATTCTTGATCTTCTGTGCCTAATTCTGGCTTTTTTAGAATTAACTGCTGTAATTCTCTTCTTTCGTGTGCTGAGATCGACTCGGTATTATACTTCTCTTTTAGCATTTCCTCTCTATCTTTTTCATTTTTTAGCAAAACAGCTATGCAGTCCTCTACAAGTTTGGTGGCATTTTTTTCAGAAATTTCCATCTCTTCAATAGTAGCTTGGCTGAAAAACCCTTTAATTTGCTCGTTTTCTATGGACTCTATAATATTGGCTGGCCTAGCTTGAGGATTTCCATGATATGCATCCAAGATTGTTTTTAAAAAGTGAAAACGTTCAATTCCTGCGATTTCATTAAAAGCTGGATTTGAAGCAAGTTTAGGGAATGCGATCAGTGCTTTGAAAATATTGATCATCGCTTTGACTCTTACGTTTGAGTTAGTGCTTTCAGGCTGAGGTACTTGATTGGTTTGATTACTGATCTTAATTTCAGAGAGTTGATCGGGATTCATTCCACATAATTGAGCAAGCTCATAGGAATAAATATTCTGAATAACTGAGTTATTGATAGTTTTAATTATTGGCATTGCATAGTTTGCAGCTTTCGACCTACCCTCAATTTGCTCGAGATTAAATTCTTTAACCTTTGAAAAAAAGAATGTCGAAAGAGGAATGGAATTCTCTAACAAACTATTAAATGCATCCATGCCTTTTTGGCTTATATAAGAATCTGGATCTTCGCCCTCATCAAAAAAAATAAATTTGGCATTAATATCCTCACGCATCAAAGGAAACAGATTTTCCAGCGCTCGCCAAGCAGCTATTTTTCCAGCAGCATCTCCATCAAAAGCAAAATAAATATCTTTTGTGTACCTTAGTAACTTTGATAAATGTCTTGAAGTGACAGCGGTACCAAGAGTCGCTACAGCATTTTGTATGCCATGCTGATAGAGCCCGATTACATCCATGTATCCCTCAACAACAATTAGGGTATCTGTATTCTTTGAATCCTTTGCCTCAAATAAACCAAATAATTCGTTTGATTTATTAAACAGCTTGGTTTCAGGTGAGTTTAGATACTTCGGCTCACCTGCTTCAATGATCCTGCCGCCTAAACCTATAAATTGTCCTTTTATATTGCGTATGGGGAAAATAATCCTGTCCCTGAATCGATCATAAAAACCTTTTTCTTTTTCAATGAACAGTCCAGATTCCTCAATTTCCTGATGATTGTATTTTTTATGTGCTTGTTTAAATAATGTGTCCCAGGAGTTGGGTGCATATCCTAGATTAAATTTTTTTGCGACCGCTCCAGTAATTCCTCTGGCTTTTAAATAATCTTTGGCATGAGAAGCTTCATCAGATTTAAGATTGTTTGCATAAAAGCTTACTGCTGAATCAAGCAGGTCACTCGAAAAATTTTCTTGAGGTGTTCTTTCATACGGCACCTCCAAGCCCAAAGAGCTAGCGAGCGTTTCAACAGCATCGACAAAATCTAATCCCTCATACTCTCTTAGAAAATGAATAGCATTCCCAGATTCTTGGCAAACAAAACAATAAAAAAATTGCTTATCTTCATTTACCGCCATTGAAGGATTATTGTCATCATGAAAAGGACAAAGGCTCCAGTAATTATTCCCTTTTTTAGTGAGAGGTAAGCGCCTACCAATAACATCCACAATATTGGTTTGTTCTAAAACTTGATCAATGAAAACTTTAGGAATGCTCATTATTATTCATCCAAGAGTCTAATATAAGTTTTGCTGCCATGGCATCAAGATTATCATCCTTTGCAAATTCTTTTGCCTCAAAAGAGCTTAATCGTTCATCAACTAACTCAACGGCCAAATTAAATTTTTTTGAAAACTGGGTAGAAAATTTTTCTGCCAATTTACTCATCTCACTTTCTGTTTGATCCATATTCAATGGGTTACCAATAATAATGAACTCTGGCTTCCATTCAATAACATGTTTTTCCAGTAAATTGAAAAGCTCCTGTTTAGATTTATAAAAAATAGTGCTTATGGGCATGGATGTTTTTGTAAGGGTATTTCCAATGGCCAAGCCCACTTTCTTTAATCCAAAATCTATTGCGAGTATCTGCATTATTTATAGAAATTCCAATCCCTAACTATTTCTATAAATTCATACATGGAAAGCATTTGATCATCAAAAGGTAAGAAAGGGGAAGCCTCTTTTAATATATTCATTGCAAGATTATCAATCTCATCACTTCCTGAGCTTTGTAAAATTTGAGCATCAACAAGCTCTCCTTCAGCATTAATTATTGCCTTAATTCTCGTCATGCTGTCCTGTTCAAAGGAAATTCTATTGGTCTCATAAAATCCTATGGTTTCAACTTTTCTTTGCCAAGAATTTAAATACCTAGACTCGCTGTCATTTTGTAGTGAATTGGCTTCAAGCCTCCTAATGGACATAGCCTGAAAAGATTGATTAGAAACATTATTAGCAGCACTTCGCTCCTCATCATTAATTGTTTCTTGGGTGTTATTTAGGCTGCTTAAATTACCCAATGAATCAAAGTTAGCATTAGCGAACTTTACATTCACAACCCTTTGCGGATCAAAGCGTTCTTGAATTTGGAACAATGTAAATCCTAACCCAAAAATCAAGATGGCATGAATCATCAAAGAAGTAATAAATGCTTTGGAAAAATCCCAACGTCTAAAAGATTCTCTTTTAAGCATTCTTGTCATAAAAGTTTATTAAATAACAATTCAATTGGGTTAACTCCAGATTGATCAAAAATCTCTTTGGCGCCTGTAGGACTTGTAACATTGATCTCAGTTAAATGATTGCCGATCATATCGATGCCTGCAAAAGCAATATTATTTTTAATCAAAATTTTACCTATCTCTTTTGCAACATTTTTTTGTTGAGTAGAGATTTCTTTTGCAATGCCTTTGCCACCAGCTGCTAAGTTACCTTTAAAGCTTCCTTCTTGAGGAATGCGAGCCAAAGCAATTGGGCAGACTTCACCGTGAATGATAAGAATTCTAAAATCTCCATCATATATTTCAGGAAGAAAACTCTGCAGCATAACGTGAGTATTATTTTTAGACAGTGATTGGAAGACCCCTATTTCTTCATCTGTAACCTGATCAAATTTATAAATTGATTCGCCACCCATGCCGTTTAGAGGTTTCAGTATGAAAGGCTGATGGTTTTTACCAAATTCTACAAAATCCTCATCGTTAGAAGTAACTAGGGTGTTTGGCATGAAATCTGAAAATTGAAGAGCAAACATTTTTTCATTAAAAGTCATAAGGCTTGCTGGATCATTAATAACCTTACATCCATCAATAGCTGCCTGATTGAGAATAAACAAAGCATTCATGTATTGCTCATTAACAGGAGGGTCTTTTCTCATAAAAACATAGTCAAACTCTAACAAAGCAGATGACTTTGATAATCCAACATCCTCTAGGCTATTGATTGGATCCATAACCTCCTTAAAGCAAACTTTTACTGATCCCTCTGAATAATAAAGATCTTTAGGCTCACAAAAGAAAACTTGATGATTTTCTTTTTTAACGTGTTGCATCATGAAAACAGTAGTATCTTTATATGCAATTAAAGAGCTCAATGGATCGATAATAAATAAAATCCTTTTCATTTTTTATATATCTTTATAAATGAGTTTTAACATTGGCAGAATTGTAACAGGTGCTGTTTCTGCTCTTAGGATGTTTGTTCTTAAATAATAAACATCATCTTTTTTAAAAAGCTTTCTCTCAGCATCGCTGTAACCTGATTCACACCCTGTCACTATTGAGACATTCCTTTCGTTTTGCAAGGGGTTATAAGTGGTCAGCGAAGTAGCCTCAGGAAGGGTATCTAGCATAACGATTCTTCCATCCTTAGCATCAAGAGCCTCTTTAAGAGTATTGAAAAATTTAAGTTTGGGGATAAAGTTATTGCCAGATTGTGAGCAAGCAAGGATGAGCGTTTCGGTTACCTTTTCAGTTAATTTATTAAAGTCTTTTTTTGCCATCGATTGATCGACCTTATCAGGTAAATACAGTGAAATCTTATCAACGCCAAGCTCAGCTAACTTTGAGGCAACAGAAATCAAGCTTTCGCGTTTAAGAATAGGAAGAAAGAAATTAAAAGTAATAATGTTCTTCTTTTTTGAGGTATGAGAATCTAAAAGATCTAACTTGATCTTATTTTTTTCTATTTCTTTTATTTCACATTCAAACGTTTTTCCATTGCCATCAAACAAGACAACACTTTGACCCTGTCGAGCCCTTAATACCTTAATTAAATGATGGATGATTTTCTGATCATGAATTTCTAAAACATCCGATGATATATCTGGACAATAAAATCTAGGGATTCTCATTATGGCATTATAATTCATAGAAAATTTATGGCTGAAGTAGAAATAATCTTAATACGTCATGGTGAAGCAGCATCTAGTTGGGGTGATGACCCAGATCCAGGATTATCTAATCTTGGCAAAAGCCAAGCCGAGGCTGTAAAAGAAAATCTCGAATCTTTTAAAAGCCAAAATTTCCAGTTAATCTCAAGCCCAAAAAAAAGAGCAATTGAGACAGCCCAACCTACTTCATTGGATTGGAAAAGCGAGATCAAAATAGATGATGCATTTTCTGAAATACCTGCCTCAAATATAAAGCTTGAAAGAAGAATGGAATGGTTAAAATCCATGATGAATATGGATATTACAATGTTGCCTGAGGACGTTAAAGAATGGAGATCGAGAATTATAGAAAAACTTAAAAATATCAAATCAAATTCAATAATTTTCTCTCACTTTATGGTAATTAATGTGGTTGTTGGTTATGTAAAAAACCATCCCATACTTTTGAGTATGTATCCTGATAATGGATCTCTGACAAAAATAAAAGTTTCTAATGGAAAAATTTCTCTAATCAAAATTGGGGATGAAAAAAATACCAAAATAAATACATAATTGGGTTGAGCATTTTTTAATCAATAGTAAACTTACTGCTCAGTAAATTTATATCGTGATAAAGAAAAAAACTCTCAACCCACAAACCAAAAAACCGCTTAGCGAACAAGTAAGAAAAGCTATGAAGCGGTATTACAGAGAATTAAATTCTGTTGAGCCTATGGGTGTATACGATTTAGTGATGGGTGAAGTTGAACCTGAATTACTCATAGCAACAATGAAATATACAAATAATAATCAATCGCGTGCTGCCAAAATACTCGGCTTGAATCGAGCAACCCTGAGAAAGAAATTGCTGAAGTACAAAATCAAATCTTAAAATTTATGATTAAAACTGCTTTGATCAGTGTTTCCGACAAATCTGGTTTAGATGCATTGGCCAAAGAATTAATTGCAAGTGATGTAAAAATTATTTCTAGTGGCGGTACTTTCAAATACCTTAAATCCATAGGTTGCGAAGTCCAAGAGGTTAGTGACTACACGGGTCATCCTGAGATGATGAACGGAAGAGTTAAAACGCTACATCCAAAAATCCATGCTGGTATTCTTGCAAATAGAGACGTGCATTTAGAGGAGCTTGAATCCATGGGTTACCCTCCCATTGATCTTGTTGTTGTCAACCTATATCCATTTATCAATACCGTTAAGGGTGGTGCTACTTTTGAAGAGTCTATAGAGAATATTGATATTGGGGGCCCCACAATGATTAGAGCGGCTGCCAAAAATTTTAAAGACGTCGTCGTATTATCCGACCCTTCTCAATACGAAGATTTTTTGCTCAAGCTAAAGAATAATTCTGTAGATCTGGATTTCAGAAAATTGTGTGCCGCAAAGGTGTTTGAAAATATGGCGCAATATGATGGTGCAATAAGTAACTATTTAAATTCATCTTCTGATGTTCAGTTATTAAATTCAGATGGATTAAGTCCTGCAACAAAACTTCGGTATGGAGAAAATCCACATCAGGAAGCCCTACTCTATAAATTTAACTCCATGGAGAGTTTGCAGATTGCCAATTGTGACATCATTCAAGGCAAGCCTTTATCTTATAACAATATGGTAGATGCTGATGCAGCTTGGGAATGTGTGAAAGAATTTAATGGGCCATCATGTGTAATCGTCAAACATGCAAACCCATGTGGTGTTGGTAGCTCAGACAATATTCATGAAGCCTATCTTAAGGCCTTTCAAACAGATCCAACTTCAGCATTTGGAGGTGTTATTGCTGTTAATGATCAATTAACTCAACAAGTCGCAAAGACAATAATCGAAAACCAATTTTTAGAAATTATAGTTGCCACTGATTATGAAGATGGTGCTTTAAAAGCCTTTGAATCAAAACCTAATGTAAGAGTTCTTAAGGCAAGTCTCAAAAAAGAGGATCCATATCCAGGCACTCTCAAAAAAATTTCAGGTGGGATTTTATGGCAATCAAATGATGATGGAATACTTAAAAAACAAGAAATAAAAGTTGTCACAAAACGAGTTCCAACTGAAGATGAACTCAATGATCTTTTATTTGCTTGGAAGGTTGCGAAGTTTGTAAAGTCAAATGCCATAGTATTTGCTAAAGATGATCAAACCATTGGCATTGGTGCTGGACAAATGAGTCGTGTTATCAGCACTGAAATAGCCGCACTTAAAGCCGATCAAGAAAACCTTGATGCGAAAAACTCAGCAATGGCATCGGATGCCTTTTTTCCATTTAGAGATGGAATTGATCAAGCAGCAAAAGTAGGTATTACTTCCATTATTCAACCCGGTGGATCAATGAGAGATGATGAGGTGATTGAGGCTGCTAATGAACATAATCTTGCAATGGTCTTTACAGGCATGAGGCACTTTAGGCATTAGTTTGAATATCTTAATCATAGGTAGTGGTGGTCGAGAGCATGCACTAGCTTGGAAATGTGCTCAAGATCAAAATGTAAATCAGGTTTTCGTTGCTCCTGGTAATGGAGGCACCTCATTGGATCAGGGAATTGAAAATTTGAAGATCGATATCAAGAATGCTGACTCGATTGCAAACATATGTAATCAAAACGGGATTGACCTTGTGATAATTGGTCCTGAACAACCCTTGGTTGATGGCTTAGTGGATGACCTTCAATTGAAAAATATAAATGTTTTTGGACCCTCTGCAAAAGCTTCAAGGTTAGAGGGATCCAAGGCTTTCTCAAAAGAGTTTTTTAAAAAGTACAAAATACCTACTGCAAATTATGCAACTTTTAATGATATTGAAAGTGCTTTGGATCATTTAAAAGATATAAGTTTTCCAACTGTGATAAAAGCTGACGGGCTTGCTGCTGGTAAGGGAGTTCTGATCTGTCAAACGATAACAGAAGGGAAAAAAGCATTGGAAGAAATTTTTGTTAATAATGCTTTTGGTAGTGCTGGCAACAAAGTAGTTATTGAAGATTTTCTTGAAGGTGAAGAAGCAAGTTTTATTGCTGTAGTTAGTGGTGAGGAAATTATTCCATTGGCAACCAGTCAAGACCACAAAGCAGCCTATGATGGGGACAAGGGCCCTAATACTGGAGGTATGGGTGCATACTCACCAGCCCCGATAGTAACAGGTGAGCTTCATAAAAAAATCATGGATGAGGTAATGAGCCCAACTGTTAAAGGCTTGATTGCTGAGGGTTCATCTTATCTGGGATTTTTATATGCTGGCTTAATGATAAAAGATGATGAGATCAATGTTCTTGAGTTCAATTGCAGGTTTGGTGATCCGGAAACGCAACCAATAATGATGAGACTAGAATCCAGCCTAGTAGAACTTTGTCTAGCAGCGATTAATAATACTCTGGGCTCTCATCAAGTTCGCTGGTCTAGTAATCATGCTTGTGGTGTGGTTATTGCGTCAGAGGGTTATCCGGGAAATTATGAGACTAATAAAGAGGTGGTAATAAATAATCACTCTGAAGATGATGTAAAGCTGTTCCATGCAGGTACTAAAATTCAAGATAATCAACTTGTGACCTCAGGTGGAAGAGTTTTTTGCGCAACTGGGACCGGAGCTGATTTAGCTACTGCTCAAAAAAATGCTTATAATCTCGTTTCTAAAATTTCTTTTGAAGGCGCAGTTAATAGAAAAGATATTGGAAATAAAGGAATCAGTTAATGAGTTTCATAGATAACATAATTAATGAATTTGATATTGCATTAAAAACTCTTTCAAACAAGAAATCAGGAACATCCAGAGGCTATCCTGCTGAGGAATCCCCTGAAAATCTTACTCAAGAGGAAAAAGATTTATCGATTCAGCTGATGAGAGTGAATCTTGCCGGTGAGGTTGCTGCTCAAGCCTTGTATCGTGGGCAAGCTATGGTTTGTGAGGATGATGAGGTCAAGGAACATCTTATCAATGCAGGTCTTGAAGAAACAGATCATTTAATTTGGTGCAAAAAAAGACTCGATGAGCTTGGCGGTAATGGCTCGCTCTTAAATCCAATTTGGTACGCAGGATCCTTTGCTTTAGGAGCAATATTTGGCAGTCTTGGTAAACAAGTAAGTTTAGGTTTTGTTGAAGAAACTGAAAAACAAGTAGTCAAGCACTTAGAAAAACATCTTGAAAAAATATCCCAAGAAGATAAAAAAACTATAAAAATTCTTGAAACAATGAGAGCTGATGAAGATCAACATGCGAATGAGGCTTCTGAGAGTGGTGGCGAGGAACTTAAAGACTATACAAAAAAATTCATGAGCATGACTGCCAAGGTCATGACCTCAACAAGCGCTCATATTTGAAGATTTTTTCTCATAAGGCTTTCGCCGATTAAGAAATTATTTATCCCGTTATTCATAAGATAATCTAAATCTTCTTGTGATTTAATTCCTGATTCAGCAACAAATGGATTGTCGCCCCGATAAGAATTTTTAAGTTTTACTGATAAGCTGATGTCTACCTCAAATGTTTTCAAGTTTCTATTATTGACTCCAATGATTACATCCTTAATTGATTCAATCCTGTTGAGCTCATCTTGATCATGAACCTCCATAAGGCAATCTAAGTTAAGAGATCTAGCAACATCGATAAAATGAGCAATCTGATCATCATTTAAGATTGAAGCAATTAATAAAATACAATCCGCATCTAGGATCCTGGCTTCATAAATTTGATACTCATGAATAATAAAATCTTTTCTCAGTATTGGCAGACTCGATTTTTGTTTAACTTTCTGCAAATGTTCTGCTGAACCTAAGAAGAAGTCTTCCTCAGTTAAAACAGAAATTGCAGTGGCACCAATATTCTCATAATGAATAGCTTGTCTTTCTGGATCAAAATTATTATCTATAATCCCTGCGCTTGGTGAAGCTTGCTTAATTTCAGCTATGATCGATTGATTTGATGACAGCAATGAATCTCTGAATGAAGAAGGTTTATTTTCAAGGCTGGTTGCTTTTTGTTTTATTTCGTCAAGGGAAGCATTCTTTTTTAATTCATCTAGGCGCAATTTTTTTGCATTTACTATTTTATCTAAAATATTCATAGCGAATTTGTCATTTCAATATAGGAACTAAAGGTTTGTTTCGCTTTACCATTATTTAATAACTCTTTAGCAAGACTGACACCATCTTTTATTGAGTTTGATACTGAACTTAGATACAAAGATGCTCCTGCGTTAAGAGATATCATGTCCTGAACAGGTGATTCTTTGCCTTCAAAAGCAGCATTAATTAATTCCAAGCTTTCCTCGGGTGTCTCTGCTTTAAGGGCTGTTATGTTTGCTCTACTCAATCCAAAGTCTTCTGGCTGAATCTCAAATTGATTAAGATTTCCGTCCTTAAGTTCAGTTACGAATGTCTTATCGGTAATGGATATTTCATCCAAACCGTCATTCCCATGGACTACCAACACGTGATGCATCTTCAGTAAATTTGAAACATTGCCAAAAGTTTTTAAAAGCCCTTTATCGTAAACACCTAATATTTGCCTTTTAGCATTGCAAGGATTGGTGTGAGGACCTAATAAGTTGAAGATAGTTTTCTTGCCAATACGTTGTCTGGCTGGCATAACGAATTTCATTGCTTGATGATGTAAAGGAGCAAATAAAAATATAAACCCTACTTCGTTAAGAATTTCTTTTAGATGATTGCGATCGTGATTGATGTTAGCTCCAGCAATCATTAATAAATCTGCGCTGCCTGACTTGCTGGAAACTCCTTTGTTGCCGTGCTTAGTAATTTGAGCTCCCCCAGCAGCTGCTACAAAAGATGCAGCAGTTGAACAATTAAAAATATTTAGGCCTGTTCCTCCGGTGCCACATGTATCAACATGAGCCCCGTTGCCTAAATCGATTGAAAGAGACTTGCTTCGCATTACTTGAGCCGCTGAACTTATCTCACTTTCAGTTATACCCTTTGCATTAAGCTTAATAAGAAAATCTTCAATCATGGGATCCTCAACTTCGCCACTCATGATTTGATTTACAGCATCAGTCATAATTTGATTATCAAGATCAATGCGCTCTTCAAGTTTTTTTATAATTTCTCTCACTAAATCTCCATAAAGTTTTGGATCAAATCCATTCCCTGATCAGTTTCGATAGACTCGGGATGAAATTGGATTCCATAGATTGGTCTTGATTTATGTTCCACACTCATAATTAAATCTTCATGGCCATCAACCCATGATGTAATTTGTAACTCACTTGGCAGAGTGTCATGCTCAATAATCAAACTATGGTATCTCACAACCTCAAAACTATTTTTAATGCCAGAAAATAATTTGCTCTCATTATGCTGAACCAAAGACTTTTTCCCATGGAAAATTTCAGGGGCTTCTACAATATTCCCACCAAAAGCTGATCCAATTGATTGATGCCCTAAACATACTCCTAACAAAGGTACATCAGACTGTCTTATAACCTCTACTGAAATACCGGCTTCATTAGGAGTACAAGGACCAGGTGAAATAACTATCTTTGTGGGATTGAGATCAAGGGCTTCACCAGCATCCATTTCATCATTCCTAATGACCTTTATGCTCTTGTCATAGTTACTAATGTAGTGGACAAGGTTAAAAGTAAATGAATCGTAATTATCAATGACTAAAATCAATCTAGCATCTCCATAGCATCAGCAAAAACTTTTGATTTTTGAACACACTCTTGCCACTCATTTTCTGGAACAGAGTCTGCTACAACACCTGCTCCAGCACCAACATGAATAAGCCCATCCTTAATTACTGCAGTTCTTATAGCAATAGCTGTATCCATATTGCCGTCCCAAGAAATATAACCAACAGCCCCCCCATAAATACCACGCGAGCTGGGTTCAAGCTCATGAATTATTTCCATGGCTCTTATCTTTGGGGCACCAGATAGAGTTCCTGCTGGGAGTGAAGCCTTCATCGCGTCCAAATAAGTAAGCTCGTCTTTTAATCTGCCTACAACATTTGAAGTTATGTGCATTACGTGGGAGAACTTCTCGATGATCATTTTTTCTGTAACTTTGACGGACCCAAATTGCGCTACCTTACCAACATCATTCCTTCCTAAGTCAATTAACATCAAATGTTCTGCTATTTCTTTGGGGTCATTAATAAGTTTTTCAGCCAAGATTTTATCTTCTTCCTCAGAGCTACCCCTTTTAATGGTCCCTGCAATTGGTCTAACGGTAACCTCCTCGTCTTGCAATCTAACTAATATTTCCGGAGAGGCACCAACAATATTACAGTCCCCAAAATTTAGATAATACATATATGGTGATGGATTAAGTTTACGAATTGCTCGATACAACTCCAAAGGATCATGCTTAAATTCAGCAAAAAAGTCTTGGGCCAAAACAACTTGCATCACATCTCCAGCCTTAATATATGACTTAATTTTTTCTACAGAACTTAAATAATCTTCTTTAGTAAAATTTGAACTGAATGCAAAGTTATTTTTAACTTCTTTTAGCTCTTGAAAACTTTGTTGATCTTCTTCATTCAACAGCTCAGTTAATTGCTCAAGATCCTTTAATGCATCTTCATATTTTTTTTGTTGAGGATTTACATTGACAATGACTTCAACAGTTTTACTGAAATTATCAAAAACAATTAATTTTTCAGCTTTAATCAGATAAATTTCAGGCATGTGTTCATCAAATTTCGATGGCTTATCTGAAAGATCAAATATCTTTTTCTCGGCATACTTTGAACTTTCATAAGCAAAAAATCCTACATAGCCGCCATAAAATCTAGGCATATCTTTTTCTTTCAGCGCCTTTTGTTTTTTTATCTGATCAGCAATTACATCAAGCGGTTTAGATGAGGTGACTTTTTTTGTTCGGCCCCCCTCAATTATCTTAATTTCATCATGGTGAACCTGAATGGAATCACTGCAATCAAACCCAATGATTGAATATTGAGCCCATTGATCTCCACCCTCGACGGATTCAAGCAAAAAGCTATCCTTAATGCTTCTTACTTTTTTAAAGAGGCTAACTGGATCTTGGTATTGAGTTTGAATTTTTTGCTTCAAAGGGACAACTGTATAACCCTCGACAGCTAGCTCACTGAATTTTTCCTTATCCATCATTATCGTTAGTTGATTTTAAGTTGTTGTCCCAAAACTATTTTATTATCTTGAAACCATCCTTGTTTCATCTCTAGGGCCATTCTTGCCTTTTGATTTGAGCAAACAGATTTCTCTGAAAAAGGCTTAAGGTCATGAATTTCTAAGATATGCCCACTCTTTGAGAGATAAGCAACGCTTAGTGGGATACTGGTATTTTTCATCCACATGCATCTTGTATCAGAATCAGACCAAATGAATATCATGCCTTGATTTTGGTCCAGTTGATCCCGGAACATTAACCCTCGTTTTCTTTTACTGTCTGTATTAGCAATTTCAAGGTCTAAGTTAATTTTGGTATCAACAAAAACTGCTTCGACAGCTAAAAGAGGTAAGCTTCCAAACAGCAGAATCAGTAAGCTAAGAGATTTGATCTCTAAAATCGTTGATTGTTTCCTCATAGTTTTCAGATCCAAATATTGCTGAGCCTGCAACAAAAACATTAGCCCCTGCATTATAAACATCTGCTATTGTGTCAAGATTGATTCCGCCGTCAACTTCCAAATCAATATCCTTTCCTGATGCATTAATTAAGTCGCGAACAGTTTTAATCTTATTAAGTGTATGAGAAATAAATTTTTGTCCGCCAAAGCCAGGATTTACGCTCATAAGCAATACCAAGTCCAATTCATCAATAATATTTTCAAGCACACTGACAGGTGTAGCAGGATTAAGCGCAAGACCTGCCTTGCATCCGGCATCTTTGATGAGGCTTATTGTTCTAGAGATATGCTTTGATGCTTCAGGATGAAAGCTAATAAGGTCTGCACCAGCATCTGCAAAAGATTTTGCTAGCTCATCCACTGGCTCTATCATTAAATGCACGTCAATAAAATCCTCAATTCCATCTTCACGCAGGGATTTGCAGACTAATGGTCCAATTGTTAGATTAGGGACATAGTGGTTATCCATAACATCAAAATGAATCCAATCAGCACCCGCACTCATTACTGAGCGGACTTCTTCTCCTAGCCTTGAAAAATTAGCAGAAAGTATTGAAGGAGCTATTATGGTTTTCATATTTTTAATTCTCTTCTTTTACCAGCTTCCTTGCAAGCTCAAGAGTTTCAGGAGTTCCTATATCTACCCATAAATCAGTACTTGTCGAGCCTGTTAATAACTGTTTTTTAATATTTGGTTTAAAAATAACATTCCAAATATCAAAAGGAATTTTGTTATTTAAAAAAGGTTCTAAGATTTGTGGATGAATAAGTGAGATGCCGGACCAAGTTAGTTCATTAACCGAATTCAATGTGACAATACCATCAGAGAGACAAAAATCTCCTGAGATATTGTGTGATGGATTTTCAACTCCAATAATGTGTGCTGCATCAGTAAAATCTGGGAGCAAATTGAAGTCTATCTCAGCATGAATGTCAGCATTGCAAAGTATGAAAGGATCATTGCCCAATCTTGAAAAAGCATTGATAAGTGCCCCACCGGTACCGTATGGAAATGATTCCTTAATGAAGTGAATATTTTTTATACCAGATGTTTCAATACAAGAAATGATTTGATCACCTAAATAAGAAACATTTATTAATATCTCATCGATCCCAAAATCTCTTAGTCTTCCAATAACATCTAAAATAATTGGTTGGTTAGTAACCTCAATCAACGGCTTTGGTATTTTATTTGTCAGCGGACGTAGTCTTTTGCCCTGACCTGCAGCAAGTATCATGGCCCTCATAAGACTTTAATCCTTTCATTAAATTTTGGCAGTACTGTGTTTGATAAAAAATTAGAAAGTTCACTCTCACCAATTTCATTAGCAACGGTTGCTGAATTAGAAATAATTCGTGGTAAATCCATGATTCTAAATTTTTTATTCTTATGAATATATAAACTAGTTAGCGTTCCCATTATTCTGAGATTTCTTTGCAACGCTCCCCATAAAGCATATTCGTAAACCTCGTCTCCGGATAAATCAAACTTTGATAATTGAGCAAATTTATTTGAATATGAACTCACTAACTCTAAATTAATTTCATAATAATGATCAATCAAGATTCCTGCCAGGTCGATCCCAATTGGTCCAAAACCTAGGTCTTGAAAGTCTAATAAAATAATTTCTTCATCAGCGCCCATGTGCAAATTTCTTCTCTCAAAATCGTAATGGCAGTTTGCCCACTTTTGATCTAATAATTTGGGAATCATTCTCTTGTATAAGTCTTTATATCCAGAATACATATCAAGATCTAGAAACTCTTTACAAAGAATTTTTGAAAACTTTTTAGCATGTGACTCAAGACCCATTTCAAATGTTGTATCTAAATTAACTAGATTTGCCGACTGCATATCATTCAGAAGTAAAAGAACTTTTTCTACGATGTTATTTTTTTGATAAAAATCTGGGACATCCAACAAGTTACAATCGCCTATATCCTCTAAAGCAGTGAAGTTTGAGTCCTCATCGTATTTCAAAATTTCTGGAACCCTTACATTGGCATTCTTTAATTCTTGTGCTCTTTGAATAAATGTTGGGTGGCCATTAATAGTAGATGGATCAAAACACACTACAAATGTGCCTTGATCATGACTGGCTCTGAAATATTTTCTGCCGCTTGCCTCCTCAGTGAGAGGTTGGATTGATTTTATGTCCTCATGAAATGACTTTGCAAAACTGAGAGCTCTACTTTCTAAGTTATCAGCTATTTTTAATTTCCTCAGGCAGGGGCGTGTCATCAGGCACAAAGAAATCAGGAGCTAACTTGTCAAAACTTACGTCAGCATACTTTGTAAAATCTTTAACACCTGATTCATGCAGCACTAAGTCATCAATGCAAAAGTTGCCTGTAAACTCCTTAGAATCTTTGATGAAAATTTCATAAGCAGCATCTGCCATAATCTCAGGCTTTCTTGATATGTTCATCAATTCCTCACCGCCTAAAACATTTTTTACTGCAGCAGTTGCAATAGCGGTTCTGGGCCATAATCCATTTACTGCAATCCCGTCAGCCTTTAATTCTTCAGCCATACCAAGTACACACATACTCATCGTAAATTTTGCCATGGTGTATGCCAGGTGAGGCCCAAACCATTTTGCTTTCATATCCAGAGGCGGGGCTAAATTAAGAATATGGGGGTTGGAGGATTTCTTAAGATGAGGAATACAATATTTACTAACCAAGTAGGTTCCTCTTCCATTGATTTGGTGCATCAAATCATATCGTTTCATATCTGTATCTGGCGTTTTAGTTAGTGAAATAGCAGAAGCATTGTTTACACAAATATCAATCCCTCCAAAATGAGAGACCGTTTCTTCAACTGCCTTGAGAACATTTTCTTCGTCTCGAACATCAAGAATTAGTGGTAATGCTTCGCCTCCTGCTTCAATAATTTCTTCAGCTGCCGTAAATATAGTTCCAGGAAGTTTTGGATGAGGTTCAGCCGTTTTTGCAGCTAAAACAACCTTGGCTCCATCTCTAGCAGCCCTCTTCCCGATCTCAAGACCGATGCCTCTGCTGCCCCCAGTAATAAATACAACTTTATTAGCTAAACTCATTTACGTTCCTCATTTATGTTTAAATCGATTATGATTATAACAATCATAATCTGTAACCATAATGAAAATTACTTTTATTTACGATATTGCCAGTCCAAATGCATACCTATGTCATAGAGTTATTCCTGAGTTTGAAAAAAAGCATAATGTAGAAATTGAATACTTGCCTTGCTTGCTGGGCGGCATATTTAAACTCACCAATAATCAGCCTCCATGGATGGCATTTGCTGAAATAACAAATAAATCGGGTTATATGAATATTGAGATGGACAGGTTCATGAGGTTTCATAAAATTTCTGAATTTAAGCTTAATCCTCATTTCCCAATTAATACTGTGACTATTCAAAGAGGCCTTTTGGCTGCAAAAAAGCTGGATTGTGAAAAAGAGTACATTGATGTAGTTGCTAAGGGCATGTGGGAAGAAGAGGTAAATCTTGGAGATAAAGAAATTTTAGAAGAGTTCTTAACTAAAAAAAGCCTGCCTGGAAAAGATATTCTCGAGCTAACTAGTGACGATCAGATCAAGCAACAACTTATTGAGAATACACAAAAAGCAGTTGATGCAGGTGTTTTTGGGGTGCCTACTTTTATATTGAATGAAGAAGTATTTTTTGGAAAAGAGGCTCTCAGAGAAATCCCAGATTTTTTATAAGGTTATAAAACTATTTGAGGAAAAAGCTTTCTAATCTATTTATAGATGAAGATTATGGTTAGATCTTTTGTGTGTTCAGTTTATGTGCTGGCTGTTTGTGTTGCCCATCCAATACAAGCAAATGATGAATGCCTTATCAATGATGGCCTCATGGATGAGATTCCATCTCTTAATAATCAAACCACTATTAATGCTGGATCCATTCAGGTTCTAAGTGATGCAAGGCTTGAGCTTAAAAATGGATTCGAAATCAAGCTTGAAGATTTGAATGTAAATGGAGATCAAGCAGTTTTTAATAAGAATAAGAATTCAATAAATGAGATTCTTAATGGTTTTATATCGGGTCAGAACTATGTATCTAAATTTAAAAAAGGTTCAATTAATCCTATAACTGATGAGGCTATTTTGGAATCTGGCGAGGTTTCATTTAGAAATCGAAATATTAAATTTGGATTTAAAGAGCTCAAAGAAAGCACCCAAGATAAGTTTAAGATCATCAACACCTCCTTCACATCTTGCACGGATACACAAAAAGGCTGGGAAGTTACAGCTGATGAAGTCCAGCTGAATGACAAATCTGGAAGAGGACTATTAAAGAACTTAAAAGTTAAGTTATTTGATACAACAGTTTTTGGTTTTCCTGTTATTCCGTTTACAGCTACAAATAAAAGAACAAGCGGTTTTTTAGAGCCTGAAATAGCATTTTCCAGTGATGGATGGGATGCTTACCTCCCAATTTATATTGTTACATCAGAAAAATCTGATCTTACCTTTGCTCCCAGAACCATCAATGACCGAGGGAATGGATTTGAACTAAATCTAAGAAACCTCTCTGGATTTAATCAAAATAATATTGATGTAATTAAGATAAATAATGATAAACAAATTTCTGAAGCCTCCAACAAAGATCGATGGGCATATGCGATTGATCATAAGTATGATTTTGGCAAATTAAATATGCAGATTGAATGGTCTAAAACTTCTGATCCTTTGGTTTTAAATGATATTGAAACAAATTTTAATAAATCCATCGATCGGAGGACACATTTTTTACCACAGAAGGTAGCAGTTGATTTTCCATTAATTGGAGGTAAATTCAAAATCCATAAAGAAAGCTATCAAATCATTAATCCGCTATTCCCATATGAACTCAATAAATCTCCAGCAGCAAACTTTTCAATAGAAAAGATATTTGGAGCCACTAGCTTCTCGCTTAATCTTGATAGCAGTAAATTTTCCATCGACAGGGTACCACTAAAATTTTATAGCGCTCTTACCAATGCAAATGGGCTTTTAGATAAGTTTGATACTGGTAAAAGGAATTTTGCTGCTGCGAAAATGAAAACAGTACTCAATAATAGATCTTATATTGCAGAAATTGAAAATGAATTAATCTATAAAGATTATGATCAGGATAGAGAAAACAATTATGATGATTCTTTTATTAAATCAAAGATCACTTTCAGAAAGTATTTCTCGAAGAGAGATAACTTAAAGCAAACCAATTTTGAGTTATTAAGTGGATTTGGATACACAAATTATAGAGATCAATCCAGCTTGCCTGTTTTCGATTCACAATTTCTTTTTGGTAGTAGTCATGCTCTTTTTTCAAATTCAAGGTTTCTAGGGCTTGATAGAATCATTGACGAAAAATATCTTTTTATAGGATTCAAGCACCTTCTAGATACTCAAAACTATAAGGTCAAAACTAACTTTGGTTTAAAAGAAAGGCTTGAGCCAAGTAAAGTTCTTAACAATATTTATGGCTCAGATTCTGAAAGAGACATTGCAACGTTTAATTCTTCCTTTCACACAAAAAATAATTTGTCCTTTGATGTTGGAGCAACCTACGATCAAGATAATAGTAGATTGGAGAGAAGCGAACTTGCATTAGAGTTTGCAAATGAAAAATCAAAGCTTTTATTGGCTAAAAAGTTTTTACGTGGAAATGTCGCTCTTAACCTTCAAAACCTCAATTATTATGAATTTGGATTTGAAAGAGAATTTACAAGTTCTTGGAAAGTTATTTCAGGGTTCAAGCGGGATCAAGGGATGAAAAAAAATATTGATGCTTTTTTAGGCCTTGGCTTTGAGAGCTGTTGTTTAGGTCTTAGACTCTATGTATCAGATAAAAGATTGATTGATACAAACACCTTGTTTGAGGTTAGTCAACTCAATGAAAATGAGATTTATGCATGGAAAGAAATGATTTCTCTTGAAAACAAAAGTAGAATCACCTTTGAATTTGAGTTAAAAGGATTAAGCAGTAAAAAAAATAAACTTACTCGCTTCTTT
>ENA-OSEY01000283-OSEY01000283.1-marine-metagenome-genome-assembly--contig:-NODE-283-length-37315-cov-9.753182_pt1 | contig 37315 bp, 31 predicted proteins | sample MGYA00248465_ERZ534230 | MGnify/ENA primary metagenome ERZ534230 (study PRJEB26409, sample SAMN06344110) | marine metagenome | isolation source: Sea water from surface | place: Atlantic Ocean:Southern... | reverse complement strand
AAAAGTGATTATATTTCACTTCATGTCCCATTGGTTGAGGATACAAAAGCTCTCATAAACTCTGAGCTGATAAAAAATTTTAAAAAAGGTGCAAAACTGATCAACTTATCTAGGGGCGGCATTGTTGATGATCTTTCAGTTATATCTGCACTAGATCAGGGTGTATTGAGTTGTTATGTTACAGACTTTCCTTCTAAAGAAATAATTACTCGCTCGAGGGAGCATAATGACATCATTGTTATGCCTCACATAGGTGCATCTACAAATGAAGCAAAAATAAACTGCGCTGTCATGGCTGCAAATCAGATGAAAGACTTTTTAATAAATGGAAATGTTACAAATTCTGTGAACTTCCCATCAATTGTTCTTGAAAGAACAACAGGACACAGAATAATTGTTATTAATTCAAATGAGCCTGGCATGATCGGTAAAATTGCAGATCAAATTGCTGATGATGGCTTTAATATCGCTGATATGTCAAATAAAAGTAAGGACAACATAGCAATAAACTTAATAGATCTTGATACTAAAGTAACTGATGAGTTGATATGCAATTTAAAGACAATTGATCATGTTATATCTGTTCGTAAAATCGAACACTAAACGTACTTTTCTACAAATTGCTTATCAAAAGGGATCATATCTTTGAAATTTGAATTCTGCAGCTTTCCTATGAGATTTGGGTCTGAGAGAAGGGCTCTACCGATTGCAATCATGTCAAAATTATCATTTTCAAACATTTCATAAAGTTTATCGAAGTCAGCAATCTTTGCCTCATGATCGCCTTGATAGAGCTTAATAAAGTCTTTATCAAGACCAACACTACCAACGGCAATAACAGGTATGTTTGATGTTTGTTTTACACATGCAGAGAGGTTAAGCTTTGAAGACTTAAATTCTGGCTCCCAGAAACGTCTCATACTAGTGTGTAAGAAATCTGGACATGATTTGCTTAATTCAGATATAAACTCATTTAATTCATCAATGTCATTTGCGATCTTTGCCTCATAATCTTGTTGTTTCCACTGAGAAAACCTAATACCAACAAGGAAATTATCTGAGGTAATTCTTTTAGAACTTGATATTATATCTTTTGCAAAATTAATTCTTTTATTGAAGCTACCCCCGTAATTATCTTCGCGTTGATTTGTTACTTCCCAAAAAAATTGATCAACTAGGTAACCATGAGCACCGTGAATTTCAACACCGTCAAAACCGAGATCCTCACAAGTCTTTGCATCATTGGCATATACCTCAATCATCTCTTCTATTTCATCTAAAGACATTTCATGTGCAACTTTTTTTCCTTTTTTAACTATTCCGCTTGGTGTAAATCCTGGTACATCTGGATCAGGATACATTCCAGGTTTACGTATACCCCCAACATGCCATAATTGACAGAATATTTTTGCATCTTCTTTATGGACTGAAGTTATAACTTTTTCCCAGGCTCTCTTGGACTCATCGGATATTAGATTTGGACATCCTGGATATCCGCTAGAGGATGGATGACTAATTTCAACACCTTCTGTGATAATTAGTCCTACTCCTCCTCGCGCTCTCATTGAATAATATTCAGCTGCATCAGGATGAGGAACCCCATTCTGAGAGAAATTTCTGGTCATAGGGGCCATTACAAATCTATTTTTAAAACGTACATTTTTTATAGAAAAGTCTTGAAAAAGTTGGTCTTTCATCATAATTATTAATGTAACTTATGTGTTTTATAAATAAAATTTATTGTAAATAAAAAAAAATGTAATTAATACTTGCCCACAAGAAAAAAAGATGTTATTGAAGACTATGAACTGAGCTAGTTATTTTTATAGATAATCTATAAAAATACATTTAAGATACTGATATAGGGTAATTAATTTCATTTTGATCACTTTTTAATCAATTTAAGAAAATGCCCTATCTAATAGGGTTTTGATGATAGTGATAGGAGTTATCCATAAACTTATCCACAGATAATGTGGATAAAAAATAATCAATAATTTTAGGGATTTTTTTTAATTCAGATGACTTAAATATTAAATATAAATGACTGATATATTGTTAGAAAAAGAGTGGTTAGAGTTATTAAATCAAGAATTTCATAAAGAATATATGAGAAGGTTGCGTGGTGTCCTAGTTGATTGTGCAAATCAAAAAATATCAATTTGTCCTCATCCAAAAAATATCTTTCGTGCACTAAATTTAACTCCACCTTCAAGAGTAAAAGTAATTATTATTGGTCAAGATCCATATCATGGATATGCCCAAGCGAATGGGTTAGCTTTTTCAGTTGATAATGGAGTCCGATTGCCTCCAAGCTTACAAAATATCTTTAAGGAACTTTCTGATGATTTAGGACATCCTATCCCAAAGAATGGAAATCTTAAAAAATGGTCTGATCAAGGGGTTTTACTTTTAAACAGCTCTCTCACTGTCGAGCTTAATAAACCAAACTCACATAAAGACATTGGTTGGGAAATTTTTACAGATCAAATTATCAAAAAGATTTCGGATATTTCTGGCAAAGTATTTATTCTATGGGGAGCTTACGCCCAAAAGAAGGAGGCAATTATCAATTCTAAAAAAAATTTAATACTTAAAAGCCCTCACCCATCTCCATTATCGGCGTATAAAGGTTTTTTTGGTTGTAAGCATTTTTCTAGAGCAAATGCATATTTGAAACAACAAAAAATTTCAGCCATAGATTGGCAGCTTTCATAAATAATAAAAAAAATATTTGTCATGTAAGTTTATGATTTTTGAGACAATTTTTTTATTTTTTGGGGGATGAGACTCTGCATTAAGTTTTACCTCGATTCTTTTTTTTGAACGATATTCGACTCTTGCAATAACTTCTTGACCTCGAAAACATCCTTTCGTAAAACTAACTCTATTTTTATCATATAAAACTTCATGTGGTCTATATTTTCCTGACAATCCCTTGTCTAGATGAATATTCCCAGCAAGCAAGTTATTACATTCCCACTGTTGATAATTCATGAGCGACTCATTGTTTTTTACATCATCCATTACCACGTCAATCTTAAATGATACTGTATTGTTTACGTTAGTCTTTCCACAGATTGCAACAACTTCTTTGTTTAAATCTACTAACTTGATGTTATAAAAGGGTAAGAATTTCTGCATTTCAGTTAAAAAAATATTTTTTAATTCAATATCTATAGCAATTACGAATTTATTTTTATTCAATGAGATATAAAAATCTGCCAAGATAAAGCCTTTCTCGTCACACAAAGCAGATAATTCAAATTTTTCTTCTTTACAGTGCCCTACATCAGACAGAACTTGCCCTTGAAGCAGATCATATGCTTTATCATATTCCCCATCAAAACAAATTAAGCAATAATTTGAAAGCTTATAGGTACCTTCTGTAAAAAACTTGTCCATTAAATTATTATATATCTAACTTTTAAAGCTATGAGCATTAGGCATAACCAAATTAAATGGCAGTGTAGGCGAGGACTGCGTGAACTCGATCTTCTTTTTAGAAAAGTAATTATTGAGCAACTAGATAGTTTTGAAAATCATGAGCTTGATTTATTGGAACAAGTGTTGAAATATGAGGATCAAGCATTATTTGATTTTATTTTTAAGGAAGAAAGTCTTGGAGACTTTGATCATGAAAAATTTATACTTGAAAAGATAAAAAACTATGTCTAATGAGTGAACTTTTTGTTATTTTTTCTTTCAAAAAAACTATGAATATCGATGAAAACATCTGTGGATGAAGCACTAGTTCATCAAATAAAAGATGGGGACGAAGATGCATTTGAACTGATGGTGATTAAATATCGTCCAAGAATTTTAGCGAGTTTGCTGAGATATACTTCTTCAAGAGAATTGTCTGAGGACTTAACTCAACAGACTTTTTTGAGAGTATGGGAGAAGATAGATACCTTTAAAGGTAACAGCACTTTGTTTACATGGATTTATAGCATATCAATCAATCTAGCTAGAAATTATTATGTATCCAGTCAGGGTAAAAAAACATCTTTAACTGATTCAAATGAAAACTTAGAAAATGAAGTTATTGACCTTAAAAATCCTGAAAATCAGCTTCTAAATAATGAATTGCTTTTAAAAGTGAATTCTTGCTTAAAGTCTATGCCAATTGACCTCAGAACTGCATATTCATTGAGAGTTGAGGAACAAATGCCATATGAAGAAATTTCAAAGATAATGAATGTCCCAATTGGGACAGTAAGATCAAGAATTTTTCGTGCTCGAGAAATATTAACAAAAGAAATTGAGGGTATTTTATGAATTCAAAACTAAATCAAGATGAATTGCTGTCTCTATTTTTGGATAATGAAATGGATCATAATCAACTAAATAAGTTTTTAGAAGAACTTAAAACAAATAGTACTTTGAAGGAAAAGTATAAAACTTATGTTGAAATTGATAATGCAGTGAATTCACTATCACAAATGAATCAACGAAAAAGATCAAATATTTTCCACATTCTGAAGTATCGCGCTCAGAAACACAGCAAGATTGTTTCTGCCCTTGCTGCTACTATCATCCTATCAATCGGAATTGTCAGCACAAATATAATTGAATTTAAATCTAATAATTACTTGATTGCTGATGCTGTATCAAGTGTCGAGGCACAAACACAATTTGAGCTTGTTAACGACGAGCTTATTCAACACGTAATTTACTTGACCATGTCAGATCTCGCGATGAAGAATGATTTGGTCAATCCTAATTGGTTGCCTGTAGGATTTGTCAGAAATCCAAAAAAATTAAACGAATTTACTAATGGAGATAAAGCATTTGCGGTGCATATTGAAAAAAATTATATAAACTTAGATCAACCAAAATATTGGGTGAATGATGATGATGTAATATACTTACATCCCTTAAAAGATGGAAGGCTCGTTAGTATAGTTGGAAATATAAGACCAGATCTCGCAAATAAGGTACTAATATCACTAGATAAATAATAATGTTTAAATTCAGTGTTTATAAATTTTTCTTTTTAATATTTTCTCTTGTAATTTATTTTGACAATGCAAATGCTGTTGCATTACCTAATGAAATAAGTTCGATGGTTGAAGAATCCGCGCCAGCTGTTGTGAATATTACTTCAAAAAGGGAAGTTAAAATGAGGAATAATGATTTTTTTGAGGAGTTCGAGAGGAGATTTGGAATTCCTAGGGGATTTCCTCCCACTCCTCAACAACCTCAAACCCGTGAAGCTGTTGCATATGGTTCAGGATTTATATTTAAAGATCAATATCTGCTTACAAATTTTCATGTTGTTGAAGATGCAAATGAAATCATTGTTTCATTATCTGATAGAAGAGAATTTATTGCAGAGGTTATTGGTGTTGATCCTTTATCAGACTTGGCTGTACTAAAAATTGATGGCAAAAAACTACCTAAAGTAAAAATTGGTAAAAGTGCTGATCTTAAGGTTGGTGACTGGGTAGTCGCAATTGGCTCACCTTTCTCCTTTGACTTTTCAGTAACTGCCGGAATTATTAGTGCAAAGGGTCGAAGCATTCAAAACCAAAATATTGGAAATTATGTTCCATTTATTCAAACAGATGTAGCTATTAATCCTGGTAATTCAGGTGGACCTCTATTTGATCTAGATGGAAAGGTTGTGGGAATCAATGCTCAAATATATTCTAGAAGTGGTGGATATCAAGGTTTGGCATTCGCTATCCCAATTGATGTTGCAATGGAAGTTGCTGATCAAATCATTAAGGATGGTATTGTAAAGAGAGGCTATTTGGGTGTGAGAGTAGCCGAGGTAGATAATGACCTTGCATTGGCGTTAGGTATGGAAAAGCCATATGGAGCTCTCATCAATGATGTAGAGAAGGGAGAATCTGCAGACAAAGCAGGGTTACTTCCTGGTGACGTAATTATTGAATTCGATGATAAAGAAATTAAATTTGGCTCTGATTTACCGCATGTTGTAGGTAGAATACTCCCTGGCACCAATGCAAAAGCAAAAGTCATCAGAGAAGGAAAATCAATAACCCTTAAATTCAATTTGGGTGAATTGCCTTCCGATGAAAGATCCTTCGTACCTGCTAAAGCAGAAATTGCTGAAGATCCACTTGGTTTAAGACTAGAAAATCTTTCCAGTGAGAATTCACCTCAATCAGACCAACTTGAGGGTGTTTTAGTTATACGTGTAGCACCTGGTTCAACTGCATCAGGTAAAATTGTTCGTGGTGATATTATCAATGAGGTCAGAATTTCGGGCAAACGCTATAAAGTTATGGATGTCGATGACTTCTATGAAGTAATCGAACCTCTCAGTACTGGAACTAAAATTGCAATTGTAGGTAGGCGATCAGGTAATAGGTTTTTTGCTGCAGTCACAGTAGAGTAACGCCAGTTTTTTTGGATAATCCCTCCAATCTTATAAAATGTAATTTCTATGAAAGAAATTAGAAATTTTTCGATTATTGCTCATATCGACCATGGCAAATCCACACTTTCAGATAGATTAATTGAAAAATGTGGTGGATTAACAAAGCGAGAAATGGAAAATCAAGTTCTAGATTCAATGGATATTGAGAGGGAGAGAGGCATAACAATCAAAGCTCAATCTGTTAGTTTAAATTTCTCAACAAAGCAAAATAACTATGAACTAAATTTTATTGATACACCAGGGCATGTAGATTTCTCATATGAAGTATCTAGATCACTTTATGCATGTGAAGGAGCTTTACTTGTTGTAGATGGATCACAAGGCGTAGAGGCACAAACTTTAGCAAATTGTTATACAGCTCTTGATCAAGGTCTAGAGGTGGTTCCAGTGATTAACAAAATTGATCTTCCTCAATCTGATCCAATAAGAGTAATTGAGGAGATCGAAGATATTATTGGTTTAGAGGCAAAAGATGCTCCATTAGTTAGCGCAAAAACTGGAGAAGGCATAGACATTCTTTTAAATCACATTGTAGAAAAAATCCCACCCCCGGCACAAACATTATCTAAACAATTCAAAGCAATGATTATAGATTCTTGGTTTGATGCATATCTTGGTGTAGTTTCATTGGTCAAAGTTATAGATGGCAGTCTCAATAAGGGACAAAAAATTAGGATTCATTCAACAGGTCAATCATTTACTGTGGATGAGGTTGGAATTTTTACACCTAAAAAGACTACAAAAACATCTCTTAATGCAGGCCAAGTTGGCTACATGGTTGCAGGTGTAAAGGATATTCTTGGTGCACCGGTTGGAGATACAATTATAGATTCTGCTGACGAAGAAAGTAATGCATTGCCTGGATTCCAGAAAGTTTCTCCAAAAGTTTTTGCATCACTCTTCACAGTAAATTCAGAAGATTATGAGAAGTTTCGGGATGCATTGGCAAAACTGACTTTAAATGATTCATCATTGACATATGAACCAGAAATCTCTGATGCACTTGGTTTTGGCTTCAGGTGTGGATTTCTAGGTACATTACACATGGAAGTTATCGTAGAAAGACTTGAACGAGAGAATGAAATAGAATTAATTTCAACGGCACCATCGGTTAAATATCAAATTGAAAAAACGAATGGTGAAATTATTGAATGTGATAATCCCTCGCAGTTGCCCAATCAAAATGATATTAATGAGATCAGAGAACCTTTTGCAATTGCAAACATACTAACACCGAAGGAATTTGTTGGAGCAATAATTACTTTATGCACTGAAAAAAGAGGAAAACAGAAATCTATGAAATATTTTGGTAATCAGGTAGCTATTGAATTTGAAATCCCGCTTGGGGAAGTTATCAATAATTTTTTTGATCGTCTCAAATCTTCTACCAAAGGATTTGCCTCCATAGATTATTCTTTAAGTGGTTTTAAGAATTCCGATTTAAAAAAATTGGATGTTTTAATTAACAATCAAAAAGTTGATGCACTATCAATAATGGTTCATAGTACATTTGTGATGACAAGAGCTAGAGAAATAACTCAAAACCTTCAAAAACTTATACCTCGACAGATGTTTGATGTCCCAATACAAGTTGCTTTGGGATCTAAAATTATTTCAAGAGAAACTGTTAAAGCCTATAGGAAGAATGTAACCGCAAAGCTTTATGGTGGAGATGTCACACGTAAAAAGAAACTTCTTGAAAAACAAAAAAAGGGCAAGAAAAAGATGAAACAAATTGGCAAGGTATCTATACCTCAAGAAGCTTTTTTAAATTACTTTAGTGGTGAATCATAATGCTATACGACCCATTATTTATTTTGGCATGTTTAGGTGTCTTGGCTGCTATAGGCTTTTGGATAAGATTTAATCTAGACAATACTATTAATCCTAGACTGGAGGAGAGATTGAATTTTATTGGATTTATTTTTGCCGTGATTGGAATATGGAGGTTGTTTGTAAATGCAGGTGACTTGGGAATCATTTTATTGGTCGGAACTATTGTTTCACTAATAATTTTTTTAATTGGAGTGTTTGCAAAAAATATTGTGCTAAGAAAAACGGGCAGAAACTGGACAATTCCAATTTTTTTAATTTTTTCCCTTAGAACTTTTGCATTTGAGCCATTTCAGATCCCATCTGAGAGCATGATACCTGGACTAGAAATTGGCGATTTCTTGTTGGTTAATAAGCATTCTTATGGAATCAAAATCAATAGAGTTGGAAAACCACTTTTTGCTGGAAAAGATCCTGAATATGGTGATGTGGTTGTGTTCATCCCGCCACACGTGAATGTACCTTACGTCAAGAGATTAATTGGTAAACCTGGAGATAAAATAAAGTACATTGATAAAAAGCTTTTTGTAAATAATGAACCTTTAAATCAAGATTACATTTCTGCTTCAACAAAAGAAGTTATTGCGCGTGAAACATTTAAAAGTTCAGACAGAATCATAAGGCTTGAACTTAACCGTAATATTAGATTCCCAGAAGAAGTAACCGTACCACCAAATCATTTTTTCGTTATGGGTGATAACAGAGATAACTCATATGATTCAAGAAGTTTTGGATTTGTTCCCAGAGAAAATTTCATGGGAACAGCAGAGGTCATATGGGTAACCTGGAAATGTTGGCTATGTATACCAACGTTCGATAGAGTAGGACCTATAAAATAGAATACATGCCGGAAAATATTAAAATTCCAAAAAAAATTATAAATTCTAAAAACTTCAAGCTCGCCTTCATTCATAAAAGTTTTGATAAAGATCAAAATAATGAAAGACTTGAATTTCTGGGAGATGCTGTGATTCAGCTTGCAATCTCTGAAAAGCTACATCACGAAGAGCAGCATTTTAATGAAGGCGAATTAACAAGAATTCGTGCCAAACTTGTAAACACATCTTTTTTATCTTCGGTTTGCAAAAAACATGCCTTTCACAAGTATATAAAAGCGTCAAAGGGAACCAATAGCCTTAGCGAACATCAAAAAGATAAAGTATATGCTGGTATGCTTGAGGCAATTATTGGGGCAGTTTTTTTAGAAACAGATTATTTTTATGTTTCAAAATTTGTCTATACATTGTTTGGTGATGAGCTTTATAGTCTTGATAGCACAAAGGATGCTAAAACCGTACTGCAAGAATATTGTCAGTCTAACAATATTGAGTTGCCGCGTTATCATTCAACGGAAGATAACAAAAGCAATGAGTTTGTATGTACGTTAAATATTAATAATATGACGGTTGAGGCAAAACATGTTCAAAAAAAAATATCTGAGCAGCTTGCAGCCAAAAAAGCTCTTGCAGTGATTACCAAATGAGTGATTTTAAATGCGGTTATGTCTCCATAATTGGTCAACCAAATGTTGGCAAGTCTACATTACTGAATAAAATTTTAGACAAAAAAATTTCTATCACCTCAAGAAAATCTCAAACTACTCGCAACAATATAATCGGAGTAAAGACATTAAAGAATGCTCAACTTATTTTTCTGGACACTCCTGGAATTCATTCCCAATCTAAAAAAACATTAAACAAGTATCTCAATAAATCTGCTAAAAGTGTATTTGAGGATTCAGACATACTGCTATTCCTCATTCAAAGAAATAAATTGACTGCTCAAGATAAGAGCATCATCAATGAATTTAAAAATTCAAATGTAAAGACTATATGTGCCATTAACAAAATTGATCAAATTGCAGATAAAAATTCATTACTACCCTTAATTAACGAACTCGCAATGGAGCATTCATTTACTGATATTGTTCCAATTTCGGCCTTAAAAGGTAACGGTGTAGACAATTTGGTCAAGGTGCTTGAATCACATTTACCATTTAACCCTTATTTTTACCCAAGTGATCATAATTTCAATCAACATTCCAATTTTTTTATAAGCGAGCTTATTCGAGAGAAAATTACAAGAATTATGGGAGATGAAATTCCATACGAAGTTTATGTTGAAGTTGAAAAGAATGAAGTGATAGATAATCGATTAGAAATAGACATTGTTATATATGTAGCAAAAAGTAGTCAAAAAAGCATCGTCATTGGAAAAGATGGAGAGCAATTAAAAAAGATTGGTACTGCTACACGAAGAGAACTGCAGAAAATCTTTAATAAGAAAGTAATGTTAAGATCATGGGTCAAAGTCAAAAAAAATTGGAATACCAACATAGAAAGAATTCAAAGCTTAGGGATTGGAAACAGCATAGATGTATAAAGAATGGGAGAGAGGTTTTGTTTTGCATTGTCGTTCTTTTGGAGATACCTCATTGATAGTTGACCTTTTTAGCAAAAATCAAGGAAAGATATCAGTGCTTGCAAAAGGAGCAAAAAAACCTCGATCAAAATATTTTGGAATATTTACTCCATTTAAAGAAGTAAAAATTACCCTTTCAGGTAGATCTGATCTAAAAACTGTTAATGAAGTAGATATACATTATCACTCATCGGCATCTTTAGATTCTAAATCTACTTATAGCTATCTCTATATTAATGAACTTTTAAGTAAAGTACTTCCCAAATCTATTCCTAATTTAGATTTATTTAATCTTTATCAATCTTTTGTCGAGAAGTTTAATTCATCGTCTTTCGATGAAGCAAACTTAAGACATTTCGAGCTAGATTTGCTTGATGAGCTGGGATTTGGGATTAACTTTGATATAAGTGCAGAGAATCAAAATCTAGAAGATAATCAAATAAGATTTATATTTGTTCCTGAGCAAGGTTTCAAAGCGACTCAACTTGATTCAGGATTTACACTAAAGGAGTTAAAACAAATTAAATCAAGAAAATTACGTAACATAAATAAAAATGCACTAAAAGAATTAACTCAATCGGCCATCTTATCTTGCCTTGACGGCAAGCAAATATTAAGTGGAGCTGTTTTTGGGAGGCTAAAAAATTGATTTATGGAATTGGAATTGATCTTTGCAGTATAAGACGTGTTCAAAACATAAAAGATCTAAATAAATTCGCAAACAAGATTCTTACATCTGGTGAGATTAAACACCTAGATACACTAGATCAAAAGAATTCTGTAAATTACCTAGCTAAGCAATTTGCAGCAAAGGAAGCGCTTTCAAAAGCTTTAGGTACTGGACTTATAGGTGATGTAAAATTAAATTTAATTGAAATTGATAGAGATCAATCCGGCAAGCCTTATATAAAGATGAATGATCATATGAAAACTTTATTATCTAAAATAGGTGTAAATTCTACCTTTGTTAGCTTGGCTGATGACAGTGATTTTGCTGTTGCTACTGTAATACTTGAGAGATGAAAAAAATAATCTTATTAGGACCTCCTGGCGCAGGCAAGGGTACTCAAGCTGATTTAATATGCAATTATCTAAAAATACCTAAAATCAGTACTGGCGATATGTTGCGTGAGGCGATTTCATCAGGCAGCAGCCTTGGTAAAAAAGTAAGTGATGTTATGAATTCTGGAGCACTTGTCTCAGATGATATTATCATAGAGCTAATTTTAGAAAGAATTTCTAATAAAGATTGTAAGGATGGATTTCTCTTTGACGGTGTACCAAGAACTATTGGTCAAGCAAATTTGTGTGCTGAAAATAACATTACTTTTACTACGGTGATTGAGATTGATGTTGCAGATGAAATCATCATTGACAGAATGTCTGGTAGAAGGGTGCATGCACCCTCAGGGCGAAATTACCACGTTAAGTTCAATCCACCTAAGCAGGATAATCTTGATGATGTGACTGGCGAACCACTTATTCAACGAAAGGATGATTTACCTGAAACTGTTAAACACAGACTTGCTGTTTATCATGATGAGACTCTTCCACTTGCAAATTTTTATAAAGCACTGTCACTGCAATATTTCAAAGTGGACGGAAATCAAGCAGTTGATTCTGTTTTTAATCAGATAAAAGATGGAGCCTTAATTCATTGAAGATTCTTGGTGTTGACCTAACAGCAAATTATTCATCTGTGGCCATAAAAATAGATGATGATATAAACAGCATTTCAATATCTCACTCAACATATGCAAGACCTGACTGGGATAAATTATTGAATAATTTATTTCCAAAAGAAATCATCTTGGATGACTTAGATGCAGTCGCATATGCAAATGGACCAGGATCATTCACTTCTCTTAGGTCCGCTGCAGCATTTACCAAAGCAATTGCAGCTTCAAAAAAAATACCTCTTATTCCGGTATCAAGTTTGAAGGCAATGGCATGGGAGTCAAAAAAATGGGTAAAGCAATTGCCTTATATCATCCATGTATGCAATGTTGCTGAAAAAGAAAATTTATATTATGCGGCTTACAATTTGGACAGTAATAAAATCGATGTTGTCACAGAGCCTACTTTAGTTACAAAAGATTTTATTAAGCAAATATTTAATAATGAAGACTATTTAATTGGTGATGCTTGGGAGGATGAATCATTTGCTTCAAGATTGGTAACCGATTATGTAAGTTTCTCTGCTGATGCTGTTGTATCAATAGCTTCAAGCTACATTATCCAAAAAAAATCATTTTCAGATAGTGATATTGAACCAATATATTTGACTAACCCTAATTATCGAAAAATTAAAGATGACTGATTATTTTATTGCAATTGTCATGTCAGTTATTCAAGGTTTAACAGAGTTTTTGCCTATCTCCAGTTCTGCTCATTTACTAATACCCTCATTACTTTTTGGCATAACTGATTTGGGACTAAATTTTGATATTGCAGTTCATTTTGGAACTCTCACCGCAGTAGTTTTCTATTTTCGTGATGATATCGTGAAGATTTTTAATTCTTTTTATAATATTAAAGATGTAAATTTAGCTTCATACAGAAAGTTAGGTTTATTTGTTCTCATTGCTTCAATACCAGCAATTATTATTGGTCCTTTTTTCTCTGATGCATTGATCAATAGACAAGTCACTATTCATTCTATTGCAATAAGCAATTTAATCTTTGCAAACCTTCTATTGGCTGCATATTTACTATCAAAGCAAAAATTATCAATGCAGCAACTGACTTATTTGAGTGCATTTTTAATAGGCTGTTTTCAAATTTTTGCTTTTTTTCCAGGTGCTTCAAGATCTGGTGTTTTGATCACGGGTGCACTCATTTTAGGTTTCAATCTGAAAGATGGTTCTAAATTTGCATTTTTGTTAGCAATACCAGCAATTTCAGGAGCATTGATATTTATGGTTTTGGGCTTTGATCAAAATGTAAACCTTAATGAAATTCTCATCTTAACTCTCGGATTTCTTACATCAGCATTAGTAGCATTTTTTACCATAGAATTTTTTTTAAGATTTGTGAACAAAATTGGTATGTACCCATTTATTTTCTATAGATTTGTACTAGGTTTAATATTAATAATGTTGTGAGTATAAAATTTTATTGTGCAGATATTCCAAATCAATCTAAAGCGTTAGAGATAGCTAAAAAATTATCCACGACGTTAGAATTTGACAATACCAAAAGAAATGAATCTGAGCCATATTTTTTATTCAGGGACTTGAATCTCTATTTTTTCCATCCTCTTGCAAAAGCAAAAAACCCACTACTTATTAATTATGATTCACCAAAAAATCAATGGCGAATGAGTAGGGTGGAACATGAAAAGCATCTAAAAAAAGCAATTGGCAGGCACAATAGACCTCTGAGAATATTTGATACAACTGGGGGCCTTCTTACGGATGCTTTAATTTTTCTTTCATTAGGTCATTTTGTTGAATGTACTGAAAAAAGTAGCATCATTTATAACCTAACCAATTATGCTCTTGAAAAAAGTGTGACAGTTAAAAAAAAATTAAAAAAGAAATTTATACATCACAATGTTGATTTTAAAGAGATTAATCAACACGATTCATACGATATTGTCTATTATGACCCCATGTTTGAGGCAACAAAGAAAACTGCCTCTAGCTCCGGAAATATTGATTATCTAAAAAAAATACTTGAGTTTGAAAATCATAGATATGATACAAAATTAGATTTCCAATATTTGTGTGATAATTTTAAATGCAAAAAAATTATTAAAAGACCAGTAAAAGCAACACCACTTTCAAATAAAATCAACTATCAAATTTTTGGTAAATCAATTAGGTATGATGTTTATTTGTAGCACTATTTTCTTACTTGACCATCACCACGAACAAGATATTTAAAGCTTGTTAGTTGCTCAACACCAACTGGTCCTCTTGCATGAAATTTTCCAGTTGCAATTCCTATTTCCCCACCAAGCCCAAATTCACCACCATCGGCAAATTGTGTAGATGAGTTAACCATAACAATTGCACTATCAATTTCGTTGGTGAATTGATCTTGGGCAGCTTTATCGGAGGAAATAATAGATTCAGTATGACCAGTTCCAAATTCACGAATATGTTTTATAGCCTCATCTAAATCTTTAACAATTTTTATGCTTATAATTGGAGCTAGATATTCAGTGGACCAGTCATCATCTGAGGCACTTTTTACATCTTTACTGAGTTCCAATGTTTGTTCACATCCTCTAACCTCACATCCCGCCTGCAGTAATTCTTCAATCACTGCCTTTCCGATCGATTCTTTAATGTTTTCATGTAGTAACAAAGTTTCTACTGCACCACAGATTCCTGGTCTTCGCATTTTTGAGTTTAAACAAACATTAATTGCAATGTCATGAGAGGCCTGTTTGTCTATAAAGATATGACATATTCCCTCAAGATGCCCAAAAACTGGAACCTTTGCCGATCTTTCCACTGCCTCAACTAAACTTTTTCCACCCCGAGGTACGATTACATCTATAGTATTTCCTAGACCTCCAAGCATTAAATCAACTGCAGCTCTTTCAGTCGAATCAACAATTTGCACAGCGAATTTTGGTAGTTCAGCATTCTTTAATGCATTTTGAATTTGTAGAACAATTGCTTTTGAGGTCCTTAGGCCATCAGACCCACTTCTAAGAATCACAGCATTGCCAGATTTAATGCATAATGCAGAAGCATCACTTGCAACATTTGGTCTGCTTTCAAAAATAATGCCAATTACTCCAAGTGGAGTTGATACTCTATCAATTTGAAGCCCATTTGGTCTTTTCCAACTTGCAAGAGTTTTTCCTACTGGATCTGGAAAGGTTTGTATTTCATTTAATGCATCGCAGATTCCATCTATTCTTGCATTATCAAGCTTAAGTCTATCTATGAATGCATCATCCTTATTTTTAGAATGAGCATCATTAATATCCTGTAGATTTGCGTCTAGAATCTCATTTGTATTTTTTTTAATTAGTTTAATAGCTTCCTCAAAAAAAATATTTTTTTGCTGCGAAGTAGCAGTCTGTAGAGATTTGGATGCATTTACAGCACATGCACCCATTTGTTCTAATTGAGTTTTGTTCATTTTCTAAACCAGGTAGCAGTATTTTCTTTAAATATTCTTTTAATCGGGTTTGGATGTAGACCAGACCCAATCACCACATCACATTTATTTTGCATGCATGCCTCTGCTGCCAACAATTTTGATTTCATGCCTCCTTTTCCAGAAATATCTTTATCATTGGCCATTTTTCTTATTTTAGAATCAATCTTGCTTATTTTGTTAATTATCAAGCTTTGATTGGAATTAATTTCATCCTTTTCCTTATATAGGCCCTCAACAGTCGAAAGCATTATAAGTAAATTTGCTTTAAAAAGTTTTGCAATTTTTGCTGCAAGCAAGTCATTGTCTCCAAATTTTATTTCATCTGTTGCAGTACTATCATTTTCGTTAATAATAGGTATCAGATTTAATTCCAACAATTTGTTCATAGTTTGTATTGCATAATTTGAGGAGGTTTTTAATTTTAATTCAGCTGGTGTAAGTAGCATTTGCCCAATATTGATTGAATGGTTGTTGAAATGCTTCTTCCATGCTGCCATAAGCTCAATCTGTCCATGCGATGCAAGCGCTTGTGACTCCGATAGCCTTAGGGTATTTGGAAGCATAATATTTTTTCTTCCAAGAGAAATAGCACCTGATGAAACCAACAAAACTTGAATTTTACGATTACGTAGCCACAATATGTCATTGCAAATCGCTGATAAGATTTTCTGATTTACTTTTCCATCTGGTCGAGCGATCACAGCAGATCCTACCTTAATTATGATGCGTTTGTATTTACTAAGTTTCACTATAATCCTTATGGTGCCCCATATCTGAGTCGAACAGATACTCCCGAAGGAACGCGATTTTGAGTCGCGCGCGTCTACCAATTCCGCCAATGGGGCAAAGCATGTAATTGTAGCTGAGATAAACATCTTTTAAAATTAAGTTTCAATGCACCTTGATCAGTTTAATTATCATTTACCAGAGGGTTTGATAGCCAAGCATCCACCACAAAATAGGACTGACGCAAGACTGTTACTCTTTATCAATGAAGTTATTAAGCATAAGCAAATCAGCGCATTAAGTAGTGTGATAACTGAAAATGACATACTAGTCTTAAATGAAACCAGTGTTATACCCGCGCGACTATTTGGAACAAAAGAAACAGGCGGCAAGGTTGAAGTAATGCTCGAAAAAATTATTGAAGATAATAGAACATTGGTGCAGATTAAATCTTCTAGATCAATAAAAGAAAAATCATCTATACATTTTATGTATGACGGCCAAACATTTTCAGCAACATGCTTAGGTAGGCAAGATAAATTTTATCTACTTAAGTGGGACGATGATCCCACCCCAATCTTTTTATCTTTTGGAACAACGCCATTACCACCTTATATTAATCGAGCCACAACCCAAGAAGATCAATTACGTTATCAGACTGTCTATGCAAATAAACGGTTACAACAATCTGTAGCAGCGCCCACGGCAGGATTACATTTTGATTTGCCAATGTTAAATGAGCTTGAGAAGACAGGTTTAAAAATAAGATATTTAAGTCTGCATGTAGGCGCAGGCACTTATACCCCTGTGACCTCTGAGGATATAACAAAACACAAAATGCATGCAGAAGAAGTCGCTGTAGACAGAGAGTTAGTGCAAGAAATATTATCGGTTAAACAGCAAGACGGAAAAGTTTTTGCAGTTGGCACAACAACACTTAGAGCTCTTGAGGCAACTTTCTTAGATTCAAGAACTGAGTTTAAAGGCAGCACTGATTTATTTATTTATCCAGGATTTAAATTTAAAGTTGTCGATTATTTGCTAACCAATTTTCATCAACCAAAATCCTCATTGTTGATGTTGGTAGCTGCTTTTATTGGCCTTGAGAACTTAAAAAAAATTTATGCTGAAGCTATAGAAATGCAGTATCGGTTTTTATCCTATGGTGATGCTATGCTACTAGAACGCCATGATCTTTAACCTTTTAAATCAAGATGGTTTTGCAAGAAGAGCAGAATTAAAATTTAAAAATGGCTCTGTGCAAACACCAGCATTTATGCCTGTTGGAACAAATGGCACGGTTAAAGCACTGGAATATGAAAACCTATTGTCTACTAATTCTGAAATCATATTGGGCAATACCTTTCATCTAATGTTAAGACCTGGAGATGAATTAATTAAAGAATTTGGAGGCTTGCATAAATTTATTGGTTGGGAAAAGCCTATTCTTACAGATTCAGGTGGATTTCAAGTTTGGAGCTTAGGAAAGTTAGCAAAAATTTCAGAAGAGGGAGTAAATTTTAAATCTCCATATGATGGAAAAGAAGTCTTTATATCTCCAGAGCGTTCAATAGATATTCAAGAAAATCTTGGTTCAAATATTGTTATGGTTTTTGATGATTGCACTGGTTATCCAGCTGAACATTCCATTGCTAAGTCATCAATGGAGCTTTCAATGCGTTGGGCAAAAAGATGTAAGGCGCATCACAAAGGCAACTCTTCTTTATTTGGCATCATTCAGGGTGGTATGCACAACGATTTAAGATTGCAATCACTTGAATCATTAATGAATATGAATTTCAGTGGCCTAGCTGTTGGTGGCCTTAGTGTTGGTGAGCCTGCAGAGGAAAGATTGGATGTTTTAATGCATCTAAAGGAACATTACCCAAATGATATTCCTAGATATTTAATGGGTGTAGGTCGGCCAGAAGATATTATTGATGCAGTGAGTTGTGGGATTGATATGTTTGACTGTGTAATGCCTACGCGTAATGCAAGAAATGGCCAATTATTTACATCCTTAGGAGAAATCAATATAAGAAATTCAAAGTATAGAAATGATCAAGACCCAATTGATAAAAATTGCTCATGCAAAGTTTGTCAAAAGTACTCTAAGGGTTATTTAAATCACCTTGATAAGACAAATGAGATCCTTGCATCAATTTTACTCTCTTATCACAACGTATATTTTTATCAAAATCTCATGCAAAACATTCGGCAATCAATACAAGAAAACACATTCGCTAACTTTATAAAAGAATTTTATAATATGCGAGGCAAAGATTTACCCACACATTTAGTCTGAGGAAATTATGAATGAAAATGTAGCACAAGCACCAAGTTTTTTTGACCCATCATTATTTTTATTGATTGGAATGGTTTTCATTATCTATTTCATGCTAATCAGACCACAAAATAAAAGAGCTAAAGCACTTAAAGAAATGCTTGGAGCCCTAGAAGTTGGAGACGAAGTTATTGCAGCAAATGGGATTCTTGGAAAAGTGCAAAGCATTAGCGGTGATTATGTCTCCATTGAGGTTAGTGAGAATGTTAAATTCAAGCTTCAAAAAGCTTCTATTTCAGGGACATTGCCAAAAGGCACAATTGATTCCATTAATAAGTAAATCTTGTGAATAAATTTTCAATTTGGACAAATTTAACAATACTTATGGTTTTGTTGATAGGTATTTTGTACTCATTACCAAATTTATATCCTGCTAAACCATCAATACAAGCAACATATGCAAACTCTGCGCTTGCTGCAGATCAAAATCTTTATGATCGCATTGAAAATATATTGGACTCAGCTGAAATAGATGATTTTAATATCGCATTAATTGACAATAATATTGCTGTCAATTTTAATTCATTGGATGACCAGCTTAAAGGCAAGTCATTGCTCGAAAGAGCGTTCCTTGATGAAGTTATTATTGCACTCAATCTTCAACCCTCAACACCTGAATGGTTAAAAAATATAGGTGGATCTCCATTGCGATTAGGACTCGATTTATCAGGTGGCGTGCATTTTTTACTTGAAGTAGATATTGAAAATGCTGTTGCTAATAGACTTGAGAGTGCCTTAAATGAATTTCGAAAAAAATTCAGGGAAGATCGTGTTAGATACGTAAAATCTGTTAATACTGGATCAGCAATAATATTTAATTTTGATTCAAATGATGACTACGGAAATGCAATTAACATCATAAATAAAGATAATTTGGCACCATCAGGTATTATTTATGATCTTGCACTAGACCCGATTAATAATGAAATTGGCATAAGTTTTTCTAGAGAAGCTATCAAAGATATTAGAGATTATGCAGTTGGCCAAAACTTGATGACATTAAGAAATAGGGTTAATGAGCTCGGAGTATCCGAACCAATCGTACAAAGACAAGGAAGCGACAGAATTGTAGTGCAATTACCTGGAGTTCAGGATACTACAGCAGCTAAAAAGATAATTGGTAAAACTGCTAATTTAGAATTTCGCATGGAAGCTACACCAACTACTTCTAGATTAAGGAAAGAAACATTTGAATTTAAAGCATCTGAGTTTACAACTGCCGAGTTAGAGAGGACCGTTGTAGTTTCTGGAGATAGTGTTACTAACGCGAGTACTGGTTTTGATGAAAATGGATTTCCGCAAGTAAACATCACCTTAGATATGCAAGGAGGTAGGTCACTACAAAAGGCAACTACTGGAAACATTGGAAGAAGGTTGGGGGTCTTGTTCGTTGAGCAAAAAACAAGATCTGAGATTGTTAAAAATGATTCTGGTGAGGAAATTATTGAGCAAACTCAATATGTGGAGAAAAAAATTATTAGTCTTGCAACAGTGCAAGCAGTTCTAGGTACTAGTTTTAGGATAACTGGAGTAGGGAATACTCAAGAAGCAAGTGAGCTAGCATTATTATTAAGAGCTGGTGCATTGGCTGCACCTATGAAATTTGTAGAAGAAAGGACTGTTGGACCTAGTTTAGGTAAAGAAAATATACAACTAGGTGTTCGTTCAATCATTATTGGATTAGTCGCAGTTGTTTTATTTATGTTGTTTTATTATCGATGGTTTGGTTTTGCAGCAAATCTAGCATTGATATCAAATCTTATTTTAATTACTGGATTTATGTCATTAATTGGGGCAACACTTACATTACCCGGTATTGCAGGTATTGTCTTAACAGTTGGTATGGCAGTAGATGCTAATGTCTTAATATTTTCAAGAATAAGAGAGGAGCTTGGAACTGGTACATCCCCACAAGAAGCAATTAAAGAGGGTTTTTCTAAGGCTTTTACAACTATTTTTGATGCCAATATTACAACTTTAATTGCAGCAATTGTTTTGTATGCTATTGGCACTGGTCCTGTTAAAGGATTTGCAATTACTTTATCAATTGGCATTTTAACATCTATGTTTACTGCAATATTAGGCACTCGTGCTGTGGTTAACTTAATGTATGGACAGAGAAATTTAAAGGAGCTTAAAGTCTAATGAATTTCAAAATTCCATTTATGAAGTATAGGAAGATTGCAGCCATTGCATCTTTAATTTTATTTGCTGTATCAATCTTATCGATAGCATTCAGGGGATTGAGTCTAGGACTGGATTTTAGTGGAGGAACTTTGGTTGAACTTACATTTAAGGAAACAATCCCTCTTGAATCATTACGAGTCGATCTTAGTGCAAACAATTATGAAGATTTTCAAGTAGTCAACTTTGGATCTGATACCGATGTACTAATAAAGATCGCTGATGTGGAAGGCAACAGCTCAATTGGAGATGAAGTATTTGATTTAGTTCAATCAAATTATCCTGAAACAGAATTAAAGCGAATTGAGTTTGTGGGACCACAAATTGGATCAGAACTTCGAGATCAAGGTGGTTTTGGTATGTTGGTGGCGCTTGGAATGATTCTTTTATACGTGGCATTTAGATTTCAATACAAGTTTGCAGTTGGTGCGGTGGTTGCACTTGCGCATGATGTAGTAATAATTTTAGGTTTATTTTCAATTTTTACTTGGGATTTTGATTTAACAGTTTTGGCAGCATTGTTAGCAGTTATTGGTTATTCTCTAAATGATACTATTGTGGTTTCAGACAGAATTAGAGAAAACTTTCGATCGCAAAGAGGTATAAATCCTGATGAAGTTGTTGATTTATCTATCAATCAGATGCTTTCAAGAACTCTTATTACATCTTTGACCACACTCTTAGTTTTATTTGCATTATTCATTTTAGGTGGAGAGCTCATAAAAGGTTTTTCACTTGCATTAATCATCGGAGTACTGATAGGTACTTACTCATCTATCTATGTAGTTGCGAATATGCTTCTGATGTTTGGTATTAATCAGGAAGACATGGCAATACCTGATCCAGATGAGGGACCACTTGATGATATGCCCTAGGTTGGGGAGAAGTTAGATTTAATGCTTTTGAACATCTGTTTGTAGCATTTTGGAGCGGCACACAAAATGTGATCGCCGTCTAAGCAATCTGGATTACCTGTAAAATCACTAACCAACGCGCCTGATTCTGAAGCAATTAAGATTCCAGCTGCAAAATCCCATATTCCCATACCATTACCCCAAAAAGCATCCAATCTTCCTGCTGCGACATATGCAATATCCAGCGCAGATGAGCCAGACCTTCTGATAGTCAATCCATGTTTATAGAGCTCCCTAAAAGTTTCTATATTTTTAAATTTATAACTTTGTTCTGGTGTTGAGTGGGAGCTATTGGCAATCAAAGCATCTTTCAGATTTGGCCTTATACTTGCTCTTATTCTTTCTCCATTTAATTGAGCACCTTTGCCTTTAGATGCAGTAAATTCCTCTCTTCTTGCAGGATCAATTATCACCGCATGCTCTAATTTATCATCAACTTTACATGCAAGAGATATACAGTAATGCGGATAGCCATGGATGAAATTTGTAGTGCCATCAATAGGATCAAGTATCCACGTTGTATTGGAGTTATTTATTTCATGTCCAAACTCCTCACCAAGAAAATTATGCTCTGGATAATATTTTTTAATTTCAGCAAATACTTTAGACTCAATTTTTTGATCCATTTCAGTGACATAATCTGTTGGCCCTTTTTTTTGAATTTGCAAAGAATGTACTTTTTTAACGCCAAATTCAATTTCACTAGCACCGATTCGTGCGGCTATTAAAGCAACATTGAGTAAAGCAGGTTGAGACATGTCGCATATTGTACTCGAAAGAAGGATAATAAGTTGATGATTCAAGCATCTTCGTTTATTGATATAGTTTTGGTAGAAACCTCTCACCCAGGCAATATAGGGTCTGCCGCTAGAGCAATGAAAAATATGGGATTATCCAATCTTGTTTTAGTTAATCCAAAGAAGTTTCCTCATGGTGATGCTAGAGCTTTAGCAGGAAATGCAAAGGATCTTTTGCAGCATGCAAAAGTGACAAAAAATCTAAAAGACGCTTTGCAAGATGCAAAATATGTATTTGCTACGTCTTCACGAGAGAGATCTATAAGCTGGCCATCAATAAGCTCATGTGAAGCATCTAAGAAGATTGTTAACTTAGCAAATAAAAATCAAAAAGCTGTCATTATATTTGGAAGAGAAGATAGCGGACTGACTAATGAGGAATTACAACTTTCCAATGAGCATATCATTATTCCCGCTGATGAAGACTATCCGGTGCTCAATCTTGCTATGAGTGTACAACTTGTATGCTATGAAATTTTTACTCAAGCCAATCAGAACATGGAATATAAGTGGCAAGATTTTCCTGAATATACAAATAAAGAAATCAATGACTTAATAGAGCATTTTAAAAAAGTTGCCATAAAATCGGGAACTGTAGATCCAAATAATCCAAAACAAATTCTCACACGTATTGAAAGAATGTTCAGACGACTCAATATAGATAAAATGGAAGGAAATTTTCTTCGCGGTTTTTTATCGAAAATTGAAAAGAAAATTGATACCTAAAAGGTATTTCATAATTCCATATAAAATTTTATAATTCGCAAATCTAGTCCCGTTCGTCTAGAGGCCTAGGACACCGGGTTTTCATCCCGGCAACAGGGGTTCGACTCCCCTACGGGATGCCAATTTCTTTGAGAACCCTACAGATAGAGCTACTGTAGGGTTTTTTTTGGAAAAATGTTCATTTTTTATATAAAATTCTGGTCGGAAAAGTTTATTTTCCTGGGGAACAAGCTATTTAAAAAAAACATGAACAACAGTTTGTATTTACAAAAATATTTTTATACCAGTGTATTTCTAATATTTGCTGGATTATTTTCGTTACAAGCTTATGCAGATGGTATTGCAAGCGTCAATTCATATGTTGAAATTAAAAGTAGTGCCACCGATTTTAGAGCTCGAAAACAAAGCACTAATGGTCAAAGATCTACTTCAGGCTTTGACTTTATAATTTCGCCTGAAAGAACAGAAATTTGTCAGCAAGGTCAAAGCTCCTCTATCTGTACCAATACATATTCTTTTAGCGGCCTTGGCTACGTGCCAACTGGAAGTGCAACATCGATTGTATTTGGGAACACACCTGCTAATTCTTACCTAGTTTTTATTAACGATGACCACAACAATGGTACTGATCGAACTTCAATGATTGGCGAAATAGTATTCGATTATGAAATATTAGGATACTGGACAGACCCTTCAATGACAGTTGACTTTGATTATGTAGATAAATCTGGCGCAACCTATCCAACTTCAAGTAATAATGGTTACAGTGCAAGGCAAACAGAAAACCATGTTCATTATGGTAGCAGTACAACCAGCTCAACCACATCAGGTGATTGGGTATCTATTGGCTCAGACAAAAGAACATTAAGATTTGGTGCAAAAAATGGTCGGCCAGGTGACTATATTCGAGTTATAACTAGAGCAGCTAATCCAATTGTTGATTTCAATATTACTAGCTCAAATGGAGCTGAATCTGTTTCCTCTGCCGCTTTAACCGTGGACTTATCATTTGCATCAACTCAAAACGTGACAGTTGATTATGCAGTAACTGGAACTGCAACTGGATCAGGCACTGATTACACACTTGCCAATGGAACCCTAACTATAAGCGCTGGCTCTACTTCTGGAACTATTACCATAGCTGGTATTGTTAATGATTCCCTTGATGAAGCTAATGAAACGGTGATTGTAACTTTATCAAATCCTAGTAACGCTTCACTAGGTAGTGACAGCGTTCATACATACACCATAACTGATAATGACAGCACACCTGTAGTTGATTTTAATACCACCAGTTCAAGTGGTGCTGAATCTACATCATCCAAGGCTCTAACAGTAGATTTATCGGCAGCTTCAGCACAAAACGTTACTGTTGATTATGCAGTGACTGGAACCGCAACAGGTTCTGGTACCGATTACACACTTGCTAATGGCACCTTAACCATAAGCGCTGGTGCAACATCTGGCACGATCACTATTGCTAGCATTGTTGATGATGCTTTGGATGAAGTTAATGAGACTGTGATAGTTACTTTATCAAATCCAAGCAATGCAACGCTAGGCAGTGATAGTGTCCATACCTATACCATCACTGATAATGACAATACACCAGTGGTTGATTTTAATGCCACTAGTTCAAATGGCGCTGAATCTACTTCATCTAAAGCCCTAACGGTCGATTTATCGGCAGCCTCAGGACAGGACGTGACAGTTGATTATGCAGTGACCGGAACCGCAACAGGTTCTGGTACCGATTACACTTTAGCTAATGGAACGCTAACTATAAGTGCTGGAGCAACAAGTGGCACCATTACTATTGCGAGCATTGTCGATGACTCAATTACTGAAGGAAATGAGACTGTGATAGTTACTTTATCTAGCCCAAGTAATGCAACTTTGGGCAGCGATGATGCTCATACTTATACCATCACGGACAATGACAGTGTACCGGTTGTTGATTTTAATACCACTAGTTCAAATGGTGCTGAATCTACTTCATCTACAGCTCTAACAGTCGATTTATCTGCATCATCTACACAAAATATAACAGTTGATTATGCAGTAACTGGAACTGCAACTGGATCAGGCACTGATTACACACTTGCCAATGGAACGCTAACTATAAGTGCTGGAGCAACAACTGGAACTATTACCATAGCAGGAATTGTTGATGACGGACTGGATGAGGCCAATGAGACAGTAATCGTTACCTTATCAAACCCAAGCAATGCAACTTTGGGTAGTGATGATGCTCATACTTATACCATCACGGACAATGACAATGCACCAGTGGTTGATTTTAATACCACAAGTTCAAATGGCGCTGAATCTTCTTCATCTAAAGCTCTAACGGTCGATTTATCCGCAGCTTCAGCACAAAACGTTACTGTTGATTATGCAGTTACCGGAACCGCAACAGGTTCTGGCACCGATTACACACTTGCCAATGGCACCCTAACCATAAGTGCAGGTGCAACAAGCGGTACAATTACTATTGCTAGCATTGTTAATGATACTCTGGATGAAGCTAATGAGACTGTCATCGTTACTTTATCAAATCCAAGCAATGCAACGTTGGGAAGTGATAGTGTCCATACCTATACCATCACTGATAATGACAACGCACCAGTGGTTGACTTCAATTCAACTAGTTCAAGTGGCGCTGAATCTACTTCATCTAAAGCCCTAACGGTCGATTTATCGGCAGCCTCAGGACAGGACGTGACAGTTGATTATGCAGTGACCGGAACTGCAACAGGATCAGGAACTGATTACACACTTGCCAATGGCACCTTAACTATAAGCGCTGGCGCAACATCTGGTACCATCACTATAGGCAGTATTGTCGATGACTCTTTGGATGAAGCCAATGAGACAGTAATCGTTACCTTATCAAACCCAAGCAATGCAACTTTGGGTAGTGATGATGCTCACACTTATACCATTACCGATAATGACAATGCACCGGTGGTTGATTTTGAAGCGACTACATCTAGTCAGCTAGAATCCGTATCTACTAAAGCTATTACAGTAGATTTATCAACAGTCTCAGCACAAAATGTCACAGTTAACTATGCAGTTTCAGGAACCGCAACCGGTTCTGGTACCGATTACACCTTAGCTGACGGTACCCTCACCATAAGCGCTGGATCATCAACTGGAACTATCACAGTCGCAGGGATCGTCAATGATGGAACTACTGAAGGAAGCGAGACTGTAATCTTATCTCTATCAAGTCCTTCTAATGCAACGCTAGGTAGTGATGATGTTCACACATTTACAATTTTAGAACCTCAAGTAGCGCCGGATATACAATTTGCAAATGCTAGCTCAAGTGGAGCTGAATCAGTATCCTCCAAAGATTTAACTGTTCAACTGAGTGAGTCAAGTGGTTCCGATGCCACAATCAATTATGCTATTACAGGTACAGCCACAGGTTCAGGTACTGATTTTACTCTTGCTAACGGTACAGCAACCATTTCAGCAGGTTCAACATCAACAACGATTACTATTGCTGGAATTGTTGATGACTCATTGGATGAGGTCAACGAAACTGTTATTGTTACCTTATCTAATCCGTCCAATGCTAATCCTGGCTCTACTCTTGTGCATACTTATACCATCACGGACAATGACAGTGCACCAGTAGTTGACTTCAATTCTACTAGCTCAAGTGGTGCTGAATCTACATCATCTTCAGCTCTCACAGTAGATTTATCCGCAGCTTCAGGACAAAACGTGACAGTTGATTATGCAGTAACTGGAACTGCAACTGGATCAGGCACTGATTACACACTTGCCAATGGCACCCTAACCATAAGTGCTGGTGCAACATCTGGAACTATTACAATTGCTGGAATTATTGATGACTCATTGGATGAGGCTAATGAGACAGTGATCGTTACGTTGTCGAATCCAAGCAATGCAACTTTGGGTAGTGATGATGCTCATACTTACACCATTACCGATAATGATAATGCACCGGTAGTTGATTTTAATGCCACTAGCTCAAGCGGAGCTGAGTCAGTTTCCTCTGCTGGATTAACCGTAGATTTATCCGCAGTTTCAGGACAAAACGTGACAGTTGATTATGCTGTTACCGGAACTGCAACCGGATCAGGAACTGATTACACCCTAGCTAACGGTACCCTTACAATTAATGCTGGTGAATCAAGTGGGACTATTACTATAGGTAGTATTGTCGATGACTCTTTGGATGAAGCCAATGAGACAGTAATCGTTACGTTGTCGAATCCAAGCAATGCAACTTTGGGCAGCGATGATGCTCATACCTATACCATCACTGATAATGATGATGCTCCAACTATTGACTTTAATACAACCACCTCTAGCGGGGCTGAGTCAGTTTCTTCTGCAGCTTTAACTGTAGATTTATCTGCCGCATCAAGTCAAAATGTGACGGTGAATTATGCAGTTACAGGAACTGCAACCGGATCAGGAACCGATTACACCCTAGCAAACGGTACTTTAACCATAAGTGCTGGTGCAACATCTGGAACTATTACAATTGCAGGAATTATTGATGACTCTTTAGATGAGCCAGATGAGACAGTGATTGTTACCTTATCAAGTCCTAACAATGCTACTCTTGGCAGTGATAGTGTCCATACTTATACCATTACTGATAATGAGAATACTCCAACTGTTGACTTTAATACTACCAGCTCAAGTGGAGCTGAATCAGTATCCTCCAAAGCTATCACGGTAGATCTTTCAGGTACATCCAGTCAAAACGTGACGGTTGACTATGCAGTGACTGGAACTGCAACTGGATCAGGTACCGATTACACTTTAGCTAACGGAACGCTCACCATTAGTGCTGGAGCTACAAGCGGTACAATTACGATTGCAAGTATTGTTAACGACTCGTTAGATGAAGACAATGAGACCGTTATTCTAACTTTATCAAGTCCTAGTAATGCGACTTTAGGTAGTGACAGTGTACATACTTATACAATCTTTGATAATGATGATGCTCCAGTAGTCGATTTTAACTCAACCAGTTCGAATGGAGCTGAATCAACATCATCAAAAGCTGTAACAGTTGACTTATCTGCCGCTTCAGCAAAAGATGTTACGGTTAATTATGCTGTGACAGGAACTGCAAGTGGATCTGGTAATGATTATACTCTTGCAAGTGGGACTCTTACCATCAGTGCCGGTGCAACAAGTGGGACCATTACCATTGCGAGTATAGTTGATGATTCCATAGATGAAGCAGATGAAACTGTTATTCTAACGCTATCCAACCCAAGTAATGCAACATTGGGCAGTGACAGCATTCATACCTACACCATTACGGATAATGAAAGTACCCCAACCGTTGACTTCAATACCACTAGCTCAAGTGGTGCTGAATCTGTATCCTCTAAAGCTATTACCGTTGATTTATCTGGACCTTCCAGTGAAACCGTAACGGTTGATTATGCAGTAACAGGAACAGCTACTGGATCAGGAACTGACTATACTCTTGTTAACGGCACCTTAAGTATTACTGCAGGTACAACAACAAGCACTATTACAATTGCAAATATTGTTGATGACGCTGCAGATGAGACAGACGAGACGGTAATCGTTACATTATCAAGCCCCAGCAATGCAACCTTAGGCAGTGATAAAGTTCATACTTACACAATTACAGATGATGATAATGAACCAACAATCGATTTTAATACAACCAGTTCTACTGGTGCTGAGGATATTTCGTCGGTTGCAATAACTGTTGATTTGTCTGCAGCTTCCAGTAATGACATTACCGTAAATTACGCTGTGACAGGAACAGCAACAGGTTCTGGAACAGATTACACATTGGCCGATGGCACATTAACAATTAGCGCGGGTGCAACAAGTGGAGCTATTACTATTGCTGGTATTGTTGATGATACATCCGTAGAAGGTAATGAAACGGTTATCTTAACTCTATCAGGACCAAGCAACGCTACTCTTGGAAGCGATAGCGTTCATACCTACACTATCAGCGATAATGATGGTACTCCAACAGTAGCATTTTCATCTTCAAGCTCATCTGATTCAGAATCAGTTTCCTCGAGATCGGTAGAAATTGTATTACCTTTTGCATCTGAAAGTGACATCGAAGTTGATTATGATGTTACTGGAGGCACTGCAGGATCTGGTTCAGATTACACTTTTTCCAGTGGAACGCTCACAATCATCAATGGCGCAACAACTGGAACAATCACAATAACTGATATTATTAATGACTTGTTGGATGAGATTGATGAAACAATCATTATCACTTTATCTAATCCAGTTAATGCAACCCTTGGATCTGATGTTGTACATACACTTATCATCAGTGATGATGACAGTCCCCCAGTTATAGACTTTAACTTAATAAGTTCTAGTGGAGATGAAGCGACTTCATCAAAGGCCATCACAGTGGATTTATCTGCTACATCAAGTCAAAATGTGACAGTTGATTATGCTGTTACTGGAACTGCAACAGGCTCTGGTACTGATTACACTTTAGCAAATGGAACGCTCACAATAAGTGCTGGTGAATCATCTGGCACCATTACTATTGGCAGTATTACTGATGACTCAATAAGTGAGGCTGATGAAACGATAATAGTAACTTTATCAAATCCTAGTAATGCTACTTTAGGTAGTGACGCCGTTCATACTTATTCAATCGTTGATAATGACACCATACCAATGATTGACTTCAATGCTACTAGCTCAAATGGAAATGAGTCATTGTCTTCTGCAGGCTTAACTATAGATTTGTCAGCAGCCTCAGGACAAAACATAACAGTTGATTATGCTGTTACCGGAACTGCAACTGGATTAGGCACCGATTTCACTTTGGCCAATGGCACAGTTACTATTAATGCCGGTGAAACTAGCGGTAGTATTACCATCGCAAATATCATTGATGATTCACTTAAAGAAGTAGATGAAACAGTGATTGTTACTTTGTCAAATCCAAGTAATGCAACTTTAGGCAGTGACAGCGTTCATACTTATACCATCATTGACAATGATACACCTCCAGTTGTTAACTTTAAGGCTACAAGTTCCAATGGAGATGAATCCGTATCCTCAAAAGTTATTACGGTCAATTTATCTGCTGCGTCCAGTCAAAATATAACAGTCGATTACTCAATTAGCGGTACCGCAACTGGATCGGGCACTGATTATACTCTTGCTAATGGCACCTTAACCATTAATGCTGGATCAACTAGCGGCATCATTACTATTGGTAATATTGTTGATGACTCGCTTGATGAAGTAGATGAAACAATAATAGTGACGCTATCAAGTCCTAGCAATGCAACTTTAGGTAATAACAATGTTCATACATATGTAATCAATGACAATGAGAATGCCCCAAGTATTGGCTTTAATTTAATAAGCTCCTCCAACGACGAATCAGTTGCTTCTCAATCAATTGATGTAAATCTCTCAAGCGTTTCTAGTAAAAATATTACAGTTAATTATTTAGCTACAGGGACTGCGACAGGCTCTGGAACAGATTACAATCTTGCCAATGGTACCCTCACGATAAGCCCTGGTGAGGTAACTGGAACAATTACGATAACTGATATAGTTGATGACTCATTGGATGAAGCCAATGAGACAGTGATTATTACTTTATCAAGTCCTACTAACGCAAGCCTTGGCACTGATATTGTTCACACTTACACCATTAATGATAATGATAATGCTCCTGCCATTGGTTTTAATATTTCAAGTTCCAAAAGTGATGAGCCTTCGCCTCCGATAAACATTACAGTTGATGTATCTCAGATATCTGGCAGGGAAATATCAGTTGACTATCAATTAACAGGTACAGCATCCGGATCAGGCATTGATTACAGTTTAGAAAATGGCACTTTGACAATAAATGCTGGCGAAAATACTGGCACTATTACAATTCCAAGCATCATTGATGATGACCTCGCAGAGGAAGACGAAACAATTATTATCACATTGTCCAATCCAACCAATGCTTTCTTAGGTGATAATTTTATATATACCCATACGATATCAGCAAATGACGATGATAAAAGACCAATTTTAATTGCAACTAGTCCTCAAGATGACAGTATAAGAGTCCCAATAGATAGTGATATTGTTTTGAAGTTTAACAAAGAAGTGAATTGCGCATCAGGCAACATTTATATTGAATCTGAGGATAACTCTTCTTCTTTTGCAGTCAATGTAGCGAACCAAATCGTAACTGGTTGTGGAACAGAGACCATCACTATTGACCTCCCCACAGATCTTGAATACGAAACTAAATATTATGTATTAATTGAAAATACTGTATTTGAAGACATCTTAGGAAATACTTTTACAGGCATAAGCGACAAAGAAGATTTTAATTTTAAAACTCCTAAAATATTAACAGATCCTACTCTCAAGCAACCTGTAATTGACAATACAAAAGCTATGACTCAGATTGCCACACGATGGGTTGATCGAAATATTGATGTCATTTCCAAAAGGATGAAGATTACGTCGCGAGAGGGTTTGAGGGTTAACTTTAACAATAAAATTATTGATTCAGTTAGAACTATGGGTGTTAGTAACCCCGATAATAACTTTGTTGAAGAGCCAATTGTAGAGCTTTGTACGATCAATTCTAGTGGCCCTAAAACAGCTCCATCAGTTAAGATAAAAGTACATTTATCTAGGATCTTACTTGAAGATGTTGTTGTCGATTTTAATGTTTCTGGTTCATCAGGTATAGAAGACTTCTCATACGGGGAAGGGGTGCTAAATATTGATGCTGGGCTTAAATCTGCCATCATCACCATTGATGATATTCCGGAGGATAGATATGCATTCATTCAGGGAGATAGAAAAATTATTGTGACTCTTTCAGAGGCATCAAATGCGTTGTTAGGAGAAAATACGGTTTATACCCACACATTAACAGACGATCAAAAAGCTTGGACAGACCCAAATGCTAATTATTTCTGCATATCAGATTTTGATGATCCTAGACCAAAAACACCTATCGTTGCGAAGGCTACTCTAAATTCCGATTCCGAAATTATTGATCCTCAATTCAATGACTCAGACATAAGCTTTGTAGATACTAATTCTGAAATAAATACTTTTAATTCAAATGATAATGAAAATCAAACTGATAGCACCCAAGATTTAGAGCAATTAAAATCAACCGTCAAAGAATTTGTATCAGATCCTGTGAAAGTAACGGCTGATGGAGAAATTAAAGAAGTGGTTGGGAATTGGTCAATCTGGATTGATGGTGAATTTGGAGAATTTACACTTGGTAAAACAAAGCCAAGATCAAGAATTTTAGATGAAAAATCTTTTCATATTGGAATCGATAAGCGGTTGAGTGATGATGGGGATTTGTTTGGTTTTGCTTTGGGCTTGGGAGAGGATACACCAGTGGACAGAAATCATGACTCTCATATGGAGTCAAGAAACTATAGCCTTTCAACATATGGAAAATTTGATGATAGAAGCTATGCATTACAATATATTTTTGGGATTAGTAGATTAGAATTTAACTCAGACCGATTGGATGGAGAAGAGCTTTTAACAGGTGAACGCGAGGCAAATCAGGTATATGGATCTCTTGCACTCATAAGTTCTTTGAGTAGTGAATCTAGCAATTGGCAATTATCTCCATATCTAAGGATAGATGGTTCATACACAGAGTTTGACGAATTTAGTGAGATTGGCGGTGAGGCTGCATTAACTTTTGATGAATTAACTCTATCAAATGCCAAGGCATCCATTGGGACAGACATTAGCTATCTATTTTCAGGATCTAAATTAAATGTAATGCCGTATATCACTTTTGAGTATGGCTTGGATTACTCGGAAACTTCCAGTCAGAATATGTATTATACCGTTGAAGGTCCAACTAGAAATTATATTCTTGATCTAGATGATGGAGTGAAAACTCATAATTGGCAAGTTGACGTAGGATTGATGCTCGAAACTTTTTCAGCTATGAACACAACTATTGGTTGCAGATTTCAGGGTAGGTCAAGTTATTTTTCTGACTACTCAAGTATTTCTAATAATGATATATCGTCCTCAGAGATTTGTTTTCTTGAGCTAATGTGGAATTTCTAATCTAGAAGTTACAACACTTATCCATCTAGTAAGCTCAAAAAGGATTAAAAATTTAAAGGTTTAATCCTCAACCGGTCTCTTGAAAATCAGCTCAGCTTCATAAGTTTTAGTTTTGCCTGTTTCCTCGTAATTTTTTATTTCATAATGAAGCTCAGACATTGGAGTTACACTGACAAGTTCCCATCCCTCTGCACCAAAATCTTTAATAGTCTTTTCAGTTTGAGTTGTACCATCTGATTGGATATTGATTCCTGATGCTATGGGCAACGTGATTTTGATAAATTTGTAATCCCATTTTTTCATAACATGACTATGATAAACCAATTTAAAAGATTAGTAGTATTGATGTAAGATTTAGGTATGAAATTCATTTTTACTTTTGTTGCAATAATTTTTACAGCAAATATCTACTCAGATATTATTGGAAAAGCTGAAATAGTTGATGGTGACACGATCATTATCAATGATATTCGGATACGGTTTACAGGAAGTGATGCGCCAGAGAGTTATTTTTTTGGTAAGACTCAAAAATGTGCAGATGCACAAGGCAAAGAATGGAAATGTGGAAAAGCTGCAACAAAGAAACTCGAACAATTAATTAATAATGAAGAAGTAAGATGTACTGATGAGGGTTTAGATCGATATGGTAGGACTCTTGGCATCTGTTATGTTGGCTCAATGGATTTGCAGTCTGAGATGGTACGTTCAGGTATGGCAGTGGCATATCTCAGATATTCTCGACGTTATGAAAATGAACAAAATGAAGCTAAAAAAGCAAAGGTTGGGATGTGGGCTGGGGAATTTCTAGAACCAGAGGATTGGCGCAGAGAAAACAGAGAAAGAGATCAAGCCATAATATTGCCCTAATTTTTTTGTCCCAATAAAATCTGTGCAATAATAATTTCCTAGTTACATAGGAGATTTTTCATGAAAAGCTGGTTATTTTTACCTTTTATATTATTTCTTGTTGCATCTTGTGATGTGGAACAAACAACTTACTACACTGTTGATGGTGAAGTAGTAAGCGAAAAAGCTATGCAAAATACTGCAATGGCTGAAAAGTTTATTGATTTAGTTTTGACTGAACCTGAGTCAGCATCTGCAATGCTGCATGAGGATTTTACTTTTCGATTTATGGGTAAATTGCCCATTCACGCTCAGGGTAGTGCGGTAATAAAAACTGCCTATGATAAAGATACTTATTTTTCAGAATTCTTAGAAATTGTTAATCAGTTACTTCCTGATGGGATTGTTTTAACTGTTGTGGATGTGATTGCTAATGCTGACAGCGCTGCAGTAATAATGTCTGGTGATGCTGAGGGTAAGTATGGTGAATATGATAATGAATATGTTTTTACATATAAGTTTAAAGATGGAAAAATTATTGCAGTCGATGAATACAATAGTGATTATCTTGTTGCAAAAAGTCTATATGGTAATAACCTCATACCTAAAAAGTACACAAACAATATGCTGGTAGAGTACTTTTGGCATACCAAAGGACTCAACTACACTGAAGAAAGCTTTGCGTCATTAGTAGAAATATGGAATGGCATGATTGATGGTATGAGCTGTGAAATGAATGGAGCAAATATAATTACTCCGAGAGAACAAAATGATGATTTTGATTTCATATGGATGATTGCTTGGCCATCTCAAGAAGCAAGAGATGCCTGTTTAGATGAGTGGGTAAATGGAAATGAACCAAAGTGGCGAGAGGCTATTGATGGCATCATAGATGTTGATTTAAATAACGCATTTTTATTTAGTACTGAAGTTGGAAGATTCCCTAAAGCTTGGAATGAATCTAATACTTTTACACACTCCTACTTTTTCTGCACTTTTAATGAGGGTTCAAATAGTGAAACCTTACATAACTATCGAGCTGATTTGAATGCAATCACTACACTTTCTGATAACCATTGGTATCTTTTATTAGACCCAATGTTTGATCCTGATCCTCGACCCGATTTTGTCTGGTTGGATGTGTGGCCAGATCAAGCTGCAAGAGAGAGTGATCTTGCAATTTGGAATTCAACCGATTTACCAGGCAGGGCAGCTGAAATGGTTACTTGTGGTGACGGGCTAGAGGGCGTGATATTTGATGGAAAAAATATAAGGTAGCGCAAATTTAGTTTAACTTACTTGTAATTAAAACCATCGTCAGAAATAACTGGAGCAATGGTCCAAGAATTATCTGGATCGCGATACCATCCAGCTGCAGCTAAAGCTCCACCATCAAGATTAATTGTTGCACCTGTCACCCAGGATGATAAATCTGACGCTAAAAATAATGCTGATCCAGCTGCATCGGATGGCTTCCCGAAACGACCATATGGATTCCATCTTTCAATATGATCATGATATTTCTCAGCAATCGCTTTTTTTGGCTGCACTTGAATTGTCTCTGTAGTCTCAGGTGCAATAGCATTTACTTTAATTTGAGAAGGAGCCAGCTCGAGCGCTAAACTTCGCGTAAAACCAGTAATTGCATGCTTAAAACTAGAATAAACTGTTGCCCTGGGTATACCTCTAAAGGCTTCGATTGATGAAATATTAATTATGCTTGAATTTGCCACATTATTTTTTTTAATCAAAGGAAGAGCTTCGCTTGTCACCATAAACATTGATTTAAGGTTAACTGAATACAAGTCTTCAATTTCTGAATCATCTAATTCTTCAAAAGGCTTTATTAGTTCCAAAAAATCGCCAACATTATTTACGACTATGTCCAACCGATTAAACTGAGTTTCGATAAGCTTTATAAGTTTTTTCACTTCATTTTTTTGAGTTACATCAATACACTCAACTAAATAATTCTTGCTGCATTTTTTTAAAATTTGTTGCAGCTCTTCACATCTTTCACTACTTTTATCTGCTACTACCACTGACGCTCCATAATGAGCAAAATTTTCTACAATTGACTTACCTATACCACCGGCACCACCTGTGATAAGTGCTACTTTATTTTTTAAATTTAATTCTTTGATTTCCATTAATCATCCATTTGTTAATAGTTATTTTTGGCTGCAGAGATACCTGCCATTCTTCCAAAAAATGTAGCATCACCAACCGACATTCCGCTAGCATAACCTTTACCAGTCCTTGGAAGTCCAGCTGTGGTTCTACCAGCTGCATAAAGTTTTGGTATTACTTCACCATCTTTGTTTAATACTTCGCCAGTTGGTAATGTTTCAAGGCCACCCAAGGTGAACATTAAGGGACCCGTTTTATCACTATAGGCTGGACTTGCTTGATTGCTAAAACTGTAATCAATAATTGCAAAGGGCGGTTTTGATATCTCTTTGAGCCATTGCGGAGCCTTTTTAAATTTACTATCTTTACCATTCCTGACATCACTATTGTAGGCTTTTATTGTTGATGATATCGAACCCTCTCTAAACCCTGCCTCAACTTCGAGTTCCTCAATTGTTTCTGCAACAGCCAAAATCGGTAGTTTATCAATGTAAATTGAAGGCTCAAAGTCCTCATTTTGGATAACCATATAAATTTTTTGATCTTTTTGTTGAGAGCAATAGTATCCTATCCTTGCTCCATATGAGTCCTCATTTACAAATCTGTTTCCATCGGAATTAACAAAAATCCCATATGTTAGCGATTCGGGTGGATAAAAATACACACCGAAAAATGCTTCATCCATATTGATTACATTTGCATTCATAGTAAGTCCTATTTGAATTCCATCCCCTTTATCCCATGGATTTCCATA
>ENA-OSEY01000280-OSEY01000280.1-marine-metagenome-genome-assembly--contig:-NODE-280-length-37395-cov-9.680262_pt1 | contig 37395 bp, 39 predicted proteins | sample MGYA00248465_ERZ534230 | MGnify/ENA primary metagenome ERZ534230 (study PRJEB26409, sample SAMN06344110) | marine metagenome | isolation source: Sea water from surface | place: Atlantic Ocean:Southern... | reverse complement strand
GATCATTATTTTAAGACTATTGCTAATGCTAAAATGGGCTTAAATTTAAGCAGAGGTAGAGCAATTAAATATTATAGTAGTGACAGAATTACTCAAATTGTGGGCAATGGCTTGGCTTGTTTAATTGATGAGCAAACTCAATATAGAAATTTTTTTACAGATAAAGAGATGATTTTTTACAAAAATGTAAATGATTTATCTGAAAAAATTCAAAAAATTTCAAAAGATGACAAACTTAGAAAACAAATTGCAAGACAAGGAAAAGAAAAATATATGAAATTTTTTAATTCAAATCTAGTTGCTGAGTATATTATTAATAGGACTCTAGATATATCAAATAGAAAAAAATATCTTTGGGAAAGTTAATAAATGTTCTCAGTTATTATACCTTCATTGAATAATTTAAAATATTTAAAGTTATGTATTGAAAGTATAAGAAAAAATTCAAAGTATGACCATGAAATTATAGTTCACTCAAATATAGGAAGTGATGGCACAATAGATTATCTCAAAAAAAATAATATAAGATTTACTCATTCAAAGAAAAATAGCGGAATTCCTGAAGGAGTAAATATTGCAGCAAAAAAAGCTTCCAAAAACTATATCGTATATGCTCATGACGATTTCTATTTTTTTCCAGGTTGGGACACTGCTTTTTTTAAAGAGATAAACAAGATGACAAATAATTTATATTATTTTTCAGGAACAATTGTTCAAAATGGACAAGTAAATCTTGACTGTGGAAGTAGTATTGAGACTTTTGATGAGCAAAAAGCTTTAATGGAGTATAAAAATATTGATTATTATGATTTTCAAGGTTCGACTTGGGCACCGCATATTATTCATAAGGATACCTGGAATAAAGTAGGTGGTTTTAGTGAAGAATATTATCCAGGAACTGGCTCAGACCCTGATTTAAATATGAAACTTTGGAGAGAAGGAATTAGAATATTTAAAGGTCTTAGTAAATGTAAAGTTTATCATTTTGGTTCTATAGTTACACGAAAATATAAAAATCACCCTACAATTAAAACAGAGTCTGGTAGCAAAGGAGGAAAAATTTTTTTATTGAAATGGGGTATAACATTTAAATTCTTTAAAAAACATTATTTAAGGTCTGATAGTATATATGAAGGAGAACTATCAAATCCTAAAAGAAATATTCAATTCTATTTAGAGCTAATAATATGTAAATTAAATTATATTTACCTAAAAATATTTAATCCAAAATTGTATAAATAAATACCAAATGCTCAATTTATTTTTTTTTTACTTCGATAATAAATTTTTCCAAATAATTTCTTAAACTCAATATTGCCATCTGGATCATCCGATCCAGGTCTTTTTCTAAAAATAGTTGAATGAGCACCAAGTTTTCTTTCGTGTGATGGTCTTCCATTTGAATAGTAATACATCGCAATTGATTTTCTACTTTGATCCTTAGGGCAATTAATCTTGTCAGGATTACCATGATAAGAAAAATCTGTAGTAGAAAAAATAACCATTCTATTAAAAATGGGTGTAATTTTTTTTTCACACTTTGTCATGTCTTCATTCCAAAGCTGTAAATTGCCACCAAATTCATCTTCCCAATTTTTATTTAAATAAATTAAAATATTTAATCTTCGATCCAATTTTAAAGTTGGATGTATATTGAAATCAGCATGAATATTTAAATAACCATCATTTCTGAGTTCATGTAAACCACCGCCCTGTAAATATGGATCAGATTGAAGTCTTTCATCGATACCTGTAAGGGTTTGCAAAAAATCTAAAAAAATTTGTGAATTTAAAAAATTTATAAAGTTATTAGTATTTTCCGTTAATAACTTACTATCATTTAAAGTAAATTTTTTTTGCTCAACTTTGGTTTTATATTGATATCCAATATTATCTAAATTTTTTGGAAATTCACTTAAAATATTATTAAGGATTGTTTCATTAAAAAAATTATCAATAACTATGTGAGGGAATGGAGAACTATTTATATATTCTTTATTTTTAGATTTAGCAAAAGTTTCTAATTCTTTAAAATTTTTGTTTAAAAATTTCATATAAAATTAAATTATATTGTTATAAACTAATCATATTTCATGTCTCATATTGATCAAATAAATTTTATCAAAGAATTTAAAGAATTTTATATAAAAAATAGTTTTAATAAAGATATAGATGTTCTCGAAATTGGTAGTCTTGATGTAAATGGAAATATAAGGAATTTATTCAATTTTAGTAAGGAATATGTTGGAATTGACCTAGAAAAAGGTCCTAATGTCGATTTAGTTCTTAATGGGATAGATATTGATAAATTAAACAAAAGTTTTGACATCATTATCTCATGTGAGTGTTTTGAACATGCTAAAGATTGGAAAGTTATATTCAAGAAAATGTGCCAAATATCTAAAGAAAACTCTTTTATAGTAATCTCTGTAGCATCTACTGGTAGAGTAGAGCATGGGACCGAAAGATCTGGAAATTGGCAATCTCCTGGTAACAAAGATGATTATTATTTAAATTTAACTAAAAGAGATTTTACTAAAAATTTTGATTTAGAAAAAATTTTTTCTAATCATTTTTTCTTTTATAATATCAATAGTTATGATCTTTATTTTGTTGGAATTAGAGGTTTTGAACAGAAAAGTGATATTTTGAATAATATACCACAAAAACTAGAAATTTTGTTTAAAAGAAAGAAATTAAGAAAAATTTTAACTTATATATATACGATTATTATTGGTGAAAATTTAAGACAAAATATTTTCTTTTTTAAAAAAAAATTAACTAGTAAATTTAAATAAAACTAAGTCTTAAAAATTATTTATTCTTTTAAAAGATTTTTCACCTTTTATAAAGCTTAATAGTGCATCATTTCTTATCTCATACTTTTTCATTTCTTTATGTTTAGATAAAATTCTAAAAAAAATAATTTTTATGTTAGTCCTAAACAATATTGGTAAAAAATATAACATCGAAATTAAAAATCCATAATGTTTTTTAAAAAAATAAAATTTTGACCATGTAAAGTGCCAATTGTATAAATTGTTTAGTTTTTCTTTTTCAGCTACACTTTCTATATTAACAGAAGTTCCTATATTATGTTTAATCTTAATATTATTTATCTGATAGTTTTTATTTATTTTATAAGCCCTCAAACAAAAATCACTTTCCTCAAAATATAAAAAAAAATTTTCATCGAAGCCGTTTAATAGTTTGAATGTTTCAATTTTGATAAACATACAAGCACCACTAATGAATTTCCAATTTGCTATTTCGATATTTTCATTACTTTGTTTAATAGATTTTATATCTAAGTTAGTGTAACGAGGACCGAGAACAGAAAATTTATCATTTAATTTTGATGCTGCCTTTTCAAAATATATTATTTTTTCCTCATCTATATCTTCAATATCTGGATTTAAGATCAAAAAATATTTAGTTTTTATAAAATTACTTCCAAAATTGATTGCTGCACCATAACCATTATTATCAATTGAGTGATAAATAACACTTGGATGTTCAGTATTTAATTTTCTTTCAAGTTCTAAATCATCAGAGTTATCAACTACAATTATAGGAAATTTATTGCACAATTTTTTTATTAAATTTATTACTAAACTTTTACTTTTGTGTGATAATACTAATATTGATATATCTTTATTCATAACTAAATTTTGATCTTATTTAGTGCATTATTTTTAAATAAATTTGCCTCTTGTATATATCTTCTAACCATTTGAGTGGTTTTATGACCTGTCATTGCCATGATACTCCTCTCATCTGCTCCGGTTTCAGCTGTTGATGTTGCAAAACCAGACCTTAAACTATGACCTGCATATTTTGTTTTATCCAATCCTGCCAATAGTGCATATTTTTGGATTGTAAGAGCGACGGTTTTATCGGATATTTTAAAAATCTTACCATCACTAATTTTTGAATAACTAATCCAATCTCTTAAGGATGTTACGGGACAATAGATTTTGTTTTGAAAGTAGGGGATAGCTTTCATCATTCCGAGTCCTGTCTGGTCAGTCTTTGATCTTTGCACCAATATTTTTACTCCTTCATTAACGAATTCTATATCTTCATATTCAATTGATACTAATTCTGATCTTCTGAAACCTCCTGCAAATCCTATTAGGATTAATGCTTTATTTTGCAATTTTTTATATTCATTTTTATCTTTATTAATTACATTAATAATTAATTTTAAATCATTGATTAATATAGGTTTTTTTGATGTTTGTTTAACCCCCATCTTTCTTTTGATACCCATTAAATTCTCAGCGATTATTGGGTGTTTTGTATCAATATAATGCCCTTTTAATCTATGGATGACTTTTATTGAGGCCAATCTTCTCTTTAAAGTACTAAATTTACTAAAAGAGCTTAAATGAGTAAGGTATAAGGCTATAATTTTTGGATCACTTGGCATAGAATTAAAACCATTTTTTAAACAAAACTTTGTAAAATCTTTAAAGTCAGCCTGATAAGCTCTTAAAGTATTGTGAGCTTTAGAGTTTTTTAAATTCTTTAAAGTTTCTAATTCAAGATTTTTTACATCAGTGATTAAATCATTCATAATTATTTCCGATAACCATTAATTATCGGAAACTATAATATATCACATTTTAAATGTCAACCTAATAAGTTAAAGTTTAAAATGCCAAAATATTTATTAATTGGGCTTGGTGTAATGGCGGTATTGTTTGTTTCTATGCATTACTGGGGAAAATTATCTAATCAAGGAAAAAACAGAGTTTTAATGCTTATTTTTGGGGTTTTTTTCTTAAGTATTTTTGTTTTGCTCTTTTTATTGATGAATTAACGTATTTTTATTAACAATGTGAGTAACTTAAATAATCAATTATTAAGTGATAACATCATTTAATATAATCTTGTATTATAATTTTAACTTAAGAGGCAACTCTTAACTGACCGACTGGGGAAAAACCGAGAGGTTCAAGCCTAGGGGGCAGAAAGCTCTGCGGAGTAGCGCTAAAATAGCGGAGTGGCAAGGCATGGCGGTAGCGCCTAAAACGACGTGCCAAAACTACTGTTCTTTGTGCCTGAAAAGGTACAAGGAAACAGGGTTTTCCCATAACATGATACTCAAAGGAACTAAATTTCAAATTAAAGTTTGGAAATATTTAAAAACTATTCCAAAAGGTAAGGTTAAAACATATAAACAAGTAGCTTTGGGCATAAAAAGCCCTAAATCAGCACGTGCAGTGGCTAATGCATGTGCTAGAAACCCATATGCCCCAAAAATACCCTGTCACAGAGTGATTAGATCTGATGGAGCTCTTGGAGGCTATTCAGGTAGAGGTGGAATTAAGGAAAAACTCCGATTATTGAGATCGGAAAAAGTTGAAATTTAGACCTATTTTTAAAGCTATTTGAGCTGAAAAAATCAATAAAATCAATGCTTTTTGCTATTTTTATATGTTTTTTTTTAAAATATCGTACTTCGCCCTTTAGTTGTACCTTTATTAAGCAAACACTTAAAATAGACCCCTCTATGATCGTTTAAACGCTATATTCAATTAGTGCATTGCTCTACTAACCAACAGTTTCAACGCTTTTTTACTACCCTATTTTTTTATAAATTTTATAATTTTAAAGGTCTAAAACACTATATTTTAGTTACTAATTTAATTTTTTAGTAAATATATGCTTATTTAAACAATTATTAAGAAATTAATTTTTTTATCTTAAATTATTAAAATATTATCTTAATTTGATATATTTAAAATATATAACAAATACAATACTTTAAAAGCAATATATAAAGTATTACTTTATATATTAGTAAATAAATATTACCTATTATATAAGTTTTTTAACAAGTCTCTCTCGCCTAGAAATGTAAATGCCACTTAATACAATAATAAATAATCCCAAGAAAGTCCAATTATCAGGGAAATCATTAAAGAAATAATAACCTATAATAATGTTAGTAACAATTTCAAAGTAACTTAATGGGGCTAATTTAGAGGCATCAGCATATTTTAGGGACAATATTAACAATAAATGGCCTATACAGGCAAATATTCCTATCGTAGCCATAATAAACCACTGGTCTAAACTAGGTTTAACCCACACAAAAGGCACTATAGTAGATATGATGATGGCCCCTACTACACCAGTTAATAATAAGGTTAATAATGGATTGTCTGAGGAACTCAATTTACGTGTAATAATTAAATAAAAACCATACAAAACACCTGTTCCAAGTGCTGATAAACTAGCTAGATTAATCTCTAAAAATCCTGGTCTAATTACAACTAAAGATCCAATAAACCCAATAATTACTGCCGTCCATCTTTTTACACCAACTTTCTCGTTTAAAAAAAAAGGTGAAAAAGCGGTCACAATTAAAGGAGCTATAAATGCCAAAGTCAAAGCTTTTGCAAGAGAGATAACTGAAATTGAGTAAAAAAAACAAATATTTGCTGTTAATAGAATTAAACCTCTTAAAAATTGTAATTTTGGTTTTTTAGTCCGCACTAAATTTTTTTTAAAAAAAAACAACATAATTGGTAAAACAAAAAATACAGTAAAAAAATATCTAGCCCATGTTATTTGTAATACAGGCAAATCTGTACTCAAAAATTTAGCAAAACCATCCATAATGGGCAAAACTATCCAAGCTGCTAGATTGAGGATTACAGCCCTCATTAAAAAAACAATTTATTAAAGTTTTCTGATGTAATTCTATCTAATTTTGAAACACTAATGTTTTTAATATCAGATAGCTTTTTTAAAGTATGAATTATGAAACTAGGTTCATTTTTTTTTCCACGAAAAGGATCAGGTGCTAAAAATGGACTATCAGTTTCAATTAATAAATTTTCTGAAGGTATTAATTTAAATGTATTACATAGATCTTCAGATTTTTTAAAGGTTATGATACCACTTGCAGAAAAATACGCATTTAATTTAAGTAATTTTTTAGCAAAATCTTCAGAGCCGGTATAACAATGCATCAATATTTTAGGTTCATATTTCTTGTAATTTGACAATATATCAAATGTTTCGTTTTCAGCATTCCTAGAGTGTATTATTATAGGAACATTCAATTCTATAGAAGCTTCTATATGATTTGTAAAACTTCTGGTTTGGGATAATTTATCGCTATTAGTATAATAAAAATCGAACCCAGTCTCACCTACTCCAATTATTTTTTTGTTTGATTTGACTTTTTGAAAAATAATTTCTTTAGAAACTTTATTATTACTGGTTTCATGGGGATGGATACCATAAGTTCCATATATGATGGGATCTTTTGCTATTAAATTAAGAATATTTTTAAATCCATCGTCAGTAGTGCAGATTGTCAGCAATTTTTCAATACCTAAAGCTTTAGATCTATTTAGAATATTATCTAAATTACTATAGATTGGTTCATGATCTAAATGACAATGTGAATCAATCATTGTTTTCGATCTTTTTAAATAGAATAGGAATTTTATTTATCTTACCACTATTTATGAATTTATTATTTTTTATCGTTTCAAGATTATTTTTTTCAAATTCAATATTGAATATTTTCATTGTTTTTTGGGCAGTATTAGGAATTATAGGATATAATAAGATAGTTACTTTTCTAATTAATTCTAAAGAAGTATATACTATTGTATTAAGTCTTTTTTTATCCCCCTTTTTTTTCCAAGGTTCTTGATCGTTAAAATATTTATTTGCAGCAAATAATTGGTCAACTATGAAATTAATATATGAATTAATGTCTTGTTTATCTACATATTCAACTATTTTAGTAAAATTATCTGTATAATTTGACAATAAATTTAAATCCTCATCAACAAAATTTACATCTTTGGATATTTCAGAATTCATATTTTTTTCACAAAAAGATGTGACTCTTTGACATAAATTTCCATAATTATTTGCTAAATCACTATTTATACAATTTTCCAATTTCTCTTCTGATATGTTCCCATCGTTTCCGAATGATACTTCTTTAATTAAGTAATATCTTAACGGATCTAATCCATATGTATTAATTATTTCAATTGGGTCTAAAATATTACCCTTTGATTTAGACATTTTTTGATCTCCAGATAAAATCCATCCATGTCCATACACCCTTTTCGGAGGCTTAATATCTGCTGCTAGAAGAAATGCTGGCCAATAAACAGCATGAAATCTTAAAATATCTTTACCAATTACGTGTAAATCTGCTGGCCAAAAATTTTTATATAATTCATCTTTTTCGTTTGGATAATTTAATGCACTTAAATAATTTGTTAAAGCATCTAACCAAACGTACATAACATGTTGGTCATTTGTTGGAACAGGTATGCCCCACTTAAAAGATTTTCTACTTACTGATAAATCTTTTAAACCACCTTTAACAAAACTAACAACCTCATTTTTTCTTGATATTGGTAAAATAAAATGCGGATTATCTTCATAAAACTTTATTAATGTTTTTTCCCATTTAGATAATTTAAAAAAATATGACTCTTCCTCAACCCATTCAACTTTAGAACCTGAAATTTTACATTGTTTAAAACCGTTAACCTCCTCTATTTCATCATCTGTATAAAAGGCTTCATCTGAGACAGAATACCAGCCTGAATATTTTGAGAGGTATATCTCACCTTTCTTTTCTAAAATATTCCATATGTTTTTTGCAGACTTTTTATGTCTTTCTTCAGTGGTTCTTATAAAATCATTATTAGACAGATTTAATGTTTGAGTAAGATCTTTAAATGTTTGGCTTATTTCATCACAAAATGCTAAAGGTTCTTTTCCATTTTCTTTTGCCGCACGTTCTATTTTTTGACCATGTTCATCAGTACCAGTTAAATAAAAAACATTATAACCTTGCATTCTTTTAAATCTTGCAAAAAAATCTGCAATTATACTCGAATAGGCATGACCCATATGTGGTTTAGCAGATGGGTAGTAGATAGGTGTGGTTATGTAATAGTTTTTATTTTGCATTAATTATTTTAGATTTAAATTCTAAAAAAAATATTTCTAAATCTAGATTAAAATTCATTACTTCAGAAAATTTTTTATTAAAATATCTTGATAACTTTAATAAATTTTCATTTTTTGAATCTTTATATCTACTGCTAAACAACATCTCAATTAATATTTTAATACTATTTATAGAGACTTGTTTGTTTTTATATATGTTTTCTTTTATTAAATGATTCAAAAAAGTTTCTATATCAAAATTTTCTATATCTAATTTTAAGCTAATAATTAAATTAATAAGACTAATTATATCTCCTGGTGTTAAGAAATGATTTTTAAGATCATTTGGCAGATTATCATATATATTTTGGCCAAAGTAATGGTCAATTATAGATTTCTTATAATTATTATCTAGTATTAGATTATAATTTATACATCTTGATTTAATGGTATCAATTACATGTTTAGAAATATCATGTATCAAAAAATACTGAACATTTTTATTTGGTTCTTCTATTAATTTGAGTAATGCATTAGATGAGTTAATTGACAAATTTTCTATATCTTCAATTAAAACTATTTTTAATTTATTATTAAATGAGGATCTATTTACAAAATCATAAAGGTTTCTAATTTGAGATATATCAATATTTTTTTTTCCATCTTCTTTTTTAATTTTATAAAAATTTGGGTGTGAATTATTTTTAACTAGATTAAAACTTTTATTTTTTTGATTTATTAAATTATTATTACTGTCATACGAATATTCTTCATTAATTGAAAGAATAAAATTTATAAAATGATTTACAAAGTAACATTTTCCGATGCCCTTACGACCTGAGAAAATTATTTTATTTGGTAATTTTTTATTTAAATAAATATTAGATAATTCATCAAAATATTGTTTATATCCATATAATTTTAAATCAGTCATTATTATATATACTTGTTAATAATTGTTAATATCTCTTTTGTATTATCTGTTTGACTTTTTCTTGTATCAATAATTGTCACATTATTTTTATTTTTAAGCATTTTTAAAAAACCTTTTTGAACTTTATCATAGAAACTATATTTAAAATTATCATACCTATTTTTATTTTTCCTATTATTAAGTCTTAAAAATAGATTTTTTTTATCTACAGTATGTAAAAAAATATGTTTTATTTTAATTTTTTTTATTATCAATTTATTTAAATACTTAATTAATTTTAAATTTATTCCCATTCCATAATGCTGATATGCCAAAGTTGAATAAACAAATCTGTCAATTAAAATTATTTTTTTATATAAATTTTTATTAATAATTTTTTCAATATTTTCGCTTCTAGATGCTAAATATAATAATAAATCAGTTATAGGGTTAAAATTAGATTTTTTATTAAGTAAAATTTTTCTAATTTTTTCAGAATTCTTTGATCCCCCTGGTTCTCTAAGAATTATAAATGGAACCCTTTTTTTTTTTAAATAGACACTAATAGACTTAACTTGAGTTGATTTTCCAGTACCTTCTATACCCTCAAATACAAAAATTGGATATTTAGACATCACCCCAAATCAAATAATTTATAGAGCTTAAAATTCTTGAAAAAATATTTAATTTTTTAATATCTTCATATGCTAGTAAATCATGTTCTTCCAATAAATCGTCTTTGTAGTAAATTTTTAATTTACCTAATTTTTGATTTTTAGAAATAGGTGCATTTATTGGACCATCATAAACCATAACAGCCTTTAAATATCTTTTTCTTGCTTTTGGGATAGTTTTGTAAATATCTTTTTTTAAATAAGCTTGCACTTTTTTTTTCTTTCCTAACCATACATCGACTTCACCAATACTTTCGTCTTTGCTAAATAGTTTAATAGTATCAAAGTTTGTTAAACCATATGTTAAAAGTTTTGCAGATTGTTTTGATCTTGAATTTTTGCTATTAAACCCACTACCTACAGCTATTAATCTTCTATCTTTTCTCTTTATTGAAGATGCTAAAGAGTATTTTTCTACAGCTAAATATCCAGTTTTAATACCGTCGGCTCCAAAATTTTTATACAACAAGGGGTTTCTATTTCCTTGTGTTATTGGATCGCCACCTGTTCTATCCCAAGTAAATTCTTTTTCTTTATACATTTCGTAAAATTCAGGATAGTTTTTTATTAGATAATTAGACATAATTAGTATATCTCGAACAGTAGAATAATTATCTGGATCGTTAATTCCAGATGAGTTGGAAAAATTTGTATTATCCATACCAATTTCTTTTGCTTTTGAAGTCATCATCACGGCAAACTCTTCCTCACTACCAGCAATACCCTCAGCTAATGCAACGCATGCATCATTACCAGAAACAACAATTATACCTCTCAATAAATCTTCTACACTTACCATGTCCCCTACCATTATAAACATTGATGAATATCCAGATTGAGATAATCTCCACGCATTCTCAGAAATCATAAATTTTTCGTCAAAAGATAAATCTCCTTTTTCAATTAAATCAAACGCAATTATAGAAGTCATAATTTTGGTCATAGAGGCAGGATAGATAGATAAGTCAGGATCCTTTTGATAAAGTATTTCACCAGAGAGATAATCTTGCAAAATTGCAGTTTTTGCATCTATATCAAAATTAGCTTTCGATGTTGTAGATATAAAAAAAATTACAAAAAAATAATAGATCAGTTTTTTTTTCATATTTTTATAATTTCAATATTTTCAAAGTTTAAAATAGATATTTTATTAAATGCATTTTTTAGTGAATTTAAATTATCATAGGGTCCTAAATATACTCTAAATTTAGTTTTTGAAAGCTTATTTATTTTAACCTCATCAACTTTAAATTCGTTTTTAACTCTTTGTTTTAAGCTCATTGCACTATCATAAAAATAAAAATCACCTAATTTGATAACATATTTAAATATACTTATTTCAGGTTTTTTTACTTTTGCAGTATTATTATCTGACAAATCTTTAATTCCTATTTCAAGAACAGGTGCTTTTTCAGCAACATTTTTTTCCTCATCAAATGTTTTAGTTTTATTTGCTAAAAAAACAGAGTTTTTATCAATTTCAATAACTTGAATATAAGGTTCGTCAATATTTATATCTAATTCATCTGCTATCCTTTTTGATATTACTGAATTAAAAAAATTTGGATATTTTGAATTTTTACCTACAGTAACAAGAAGTGTTTTATTATTTAATAAATTTTTAATTATAGCGTTAGTTCCTGGCTTAAGATTTCTTTGGAAAATCTCATAGGATCTATTATCCAACTTTTTATTTATTTTTTTATTTTCAAAAAATTTGTCATCATATATTAAAGCAAATCCAGAATTGGTAAAAGACTCTTTAAAATGAATATTTGTTGTTTTTTCTATAGGCGCACATGATGCAAAAATAAATAGAAATAATATTTTATAAAATTTCATAAAAGTTGTCCTTTAATGTACATACAGCTAATGCAAATCGTAATGATCTATTCCATTTTAGTACTAACTCATAATTGTCAAATACAACATATGCAGGAGAGTAAATATCTGCATTATCTACAATGTCTTTATCAGGTGTTATAATAGCTATTTTTGCATTATCCTGAATTTTAATATTTTTACTATTTTCTATATATTTTTTATAGTATTTAAATTTTTTTTTGTGCTTAATCATTCTAGCTGAAGTATTTAAATATTTTATTGGAATTGTATTTTTAAGTTTAATCTTTTTAAAACATGGGCTATTTTTTTTCCAACCAATTTTATTTATATAATTTGCAGCAGATGCAAATGAATCATTTATTGATTTAAGATCTATTTTATTATTTTTATCGTAATCGATAGCATAATTTTTTATTGTGGAGGGCATAAATTGAAAATTACCAAAGGCTCCTGCCCAAGATCCATATAAAATTTTGTGATCAATAAGTTTTTTGTCTATTAATCTTAAAGCAATTAATAACTCATTAGTAAAAAACTCACTTCTTCTTTTATCAAAACTAAGAGTAGCTAAGGATGAAATTATATCCATTTTACCTAAATATTTTCCATAATTTGTCTCTATAGCCATTAAAGATAATAATAATTCTTTTTCGACAGAAAATTTTTTCTCTATTTCATTTATAAAATTTTTATTTGCTGCATACAATCTTGAACCATTATTAATTCTTTTATTTGTTACTCTTTTGCCTATATATGTTTTTGTATCTTCGTAAAATTCAGGCTGGTATCTATCGTATTTGATAACATTTGGTAAAAATTTTGCATTTTTTAAAACTATACTTACAGTCTCTTGAGAAATTCCCTGATCTAAAGCTGTTTTTGTAAAACTATTCAACCAATTTTCAAAATCCTCATTTGCATAAGCATTATTAATAATTATAAATACAAAAAAAATTATTTTAATTATTTTCATACAAATCTCTCATATATATAAATACAGCAATCCAAATAAAAATAAAACTAATCAACTTTTCTGGTGAAAAAGGTTCATTGAAATATAAATAACCAAGTAAAAACTGACTTGTTGGGGTTATAAAGAATATCATTCCAGATGTGCCTAAGCCAGCTTTCTCAAGTCCTTTGATATAAAAAAATAATGGAATCACTGTCATTGGCCCAGCTAAAAATAATAGAAAAATACTTAGAGGTTCATTTGTTGAAAAATTATTAAAATTATTTTGAAAAATAAAATATAGAAATACTAAGGCTAATGGTAAAGCAAATAGACTCTCTATAAATAGACCTATATCGGTATCTACATCTATTTTTTTTCTTAGTAAATTATAAACACTCCAAAATATAGCTACAAAAATACCAACCCATGGAAATGATTCAAAGTTAAATAACAGAAAAATTGAAGATAAGATAACAATAATTATTGATATCATTCTTTTTTTATTCATAGCTTCTTTAAAAAAAAGAAAACCTAAAAAAACGTTTAAAATTGGAAATATAAAATACCCATAACTTGCATCTATTATTCTATTTGTTGAAACAGCATAAATCCATGTTGTCCAATTTGCTAGTATTAAAATACTAGTAATAAATAAAATAAATAAATTTTTCTTATTAAGAAAAATTTTTTTAAAATGAGGCCATTTTTTAAAGTATATCGTTGTTAAAAACAAAATTATACATGTCCAAAGACTACGATGAACAACAACTTCTACAGTACCTGCATAACTTATATATTGAAAAAAATATGTTCCAAGCAAACCCCACCATAAAGAACCAATTGTTGCATAATAAATTCCGTTTTTTAAATTTTTATTTTTCATATAATAATTTCTAAATAAAGTTTTTATTAAAGTATTTAGTTAATTTTGAAATATACATCTTTTTTGTTGAATTTTATTATTATACTTATAAAACCTTGCTAACGGAGAGATGGCTGAGCGGTTGAAAGCACCGGTCTTGAAAACCGGCAAAGGGGCAACTCTTTCCTGGGTTCGAATCCCAGTCTCTCCGCCACTTCATTTAATATTTTTGAAACTTATCTATTATTTCTAACATAAAGCTATTATCTATATTAAGTAATGATTCTTTTTTTCTAATTGATTTTAACGTTTCATCATCCATATTAACAAAATCATTTAGTGTTTCTAAATAATTTTCATCTATGTTATTTATAATAGATCTTACAAAAGCGGTCATTAATATATCCATCTCTTTGGTTCCTCTATAAGAAGCGCGATAAATTATTTTATTTTTAATTTCTTCTTTATTTATGGCCATAGATATATAAATAAAACATGAACGATTACGATTTTTTAGTTTCAGATATAAGTAGCATAAAAGGTATAGGTACTAAAACTACAAAATTATTCAAAAAAAAGAATATAAATACCGTATTCGATCTTTTATGGAGTTTACCAAGGGACTATACGGATAGGACACAGATATCAAAAATTAATGAACTACAATTAGGAAAAGTCCAAACTCTTGTAGTTAATGTAGAAAAGTATAGCTTTCCAAGAATTAGAAATTTACCTAATAAGGTCATATGTGGTGATGAGACTGGTAAATTGGAATGTATTTTTTTTAATAGTTATGAGGGATATATAAGAAAGATTTTGCCATTAAAATCTAAAGTGACCATTAGTGGTAAAATTTCGTTTTATAAAAATAAATATCAGATTACAAACCCAACTCATGTATCTACAGATATAAATAAGATTAAAAAAATTCACTCATCATATAGTCTAACAGAAGGTTTAAGTGAAAAAAAATATCTAACTATAGTAAACACGGTTTTAGAAAAATTACCTGATTTAGATGAATGGCATGACAAGTCTGTACTAAATAAATTTCAAAATATAAGTTGGAAAGAGTCAATTCAAAAACTACATGATCCTAAAAATATAAATAAAAAAGGACCTTTTTTTGATAGACTAGCGTTTGATGAAATATTATCGAGTTTTCTAATAAGTTCTAAAGTTAGAAAATCAATAAAAAAGATTAAAAAAATTAAAAAAAAATTTAACGTTGATACAGGAAATTTTATAACAAAAAAATTAAATTTTAATCTAACTGTAGATCAAATTAATTCGATAAATGAAATTAATAAAGATCTCAAATCAAATCAAAAAATGTTCAGGTTATTGCAAGGAGATGTTGGTAGTGGAAAAACAATTGTTTCTTTAATTGCAAGTTTAAATGTAATCTCAAGTGGTTTTCAAGTTTCTCTAATGGCTCCAACAGAAATATTAGCTCAACAACATCTTAAATTAGCCAAAAAGCTTTTTCCAAAAAATGTAAAGATAGAAATTTTAACAAGTAAAACTGATAATAAAGAGAGAAAAAAAATTATATCAGATTTATCTTTAAATAAGATAAATTTTTTAATTGGTACACACTCACTATTTCAAGATAAAATTCAGTTTAAAAAATTAGGTTTAATAATAATTGATGAACAGCATAAATTTGGTGTTAAACAAAGGAAAAAACTCTCAGATAAAGGAGGAGTAAATTGTGATGTTTTGGTAATGTCTGCAACACCAATTCCAAGAACTATGATCATGACCGCATTTGGAGATATGGATAAGTCAATAATTAGAAGTAAACCTAGAAACAGAAAAGATGTAATCACTTATAGTAAGCCGGATAATAAAATTAATGAAATAATTTTATTTATAAAAAAACTTATTAAAATTGGAGAACAGATATTTTGGGTATGTCCATTGATTGAAGAGTCAAAAAAACTAGATCACCAATCATCAATTAAAAGATACGAGATTTTAAAAAAAATTTTTAATAATAAGGTTGGTCTTCTTCATGGATCTTTAAAAAAGGAGGAAAAAGATAAAATCCTCACTGATTTTTTAGAAAGAAAAATAGATATATTAGTATCAACAACTGTGATTGAGGTAGGAATTGATTTTCCTAACGCATCAGCAATAATAATAGAAAATGCCAACAAATTTGGATTGTCCCAACTTCATCAATTACGCGGCCGTGTTGGTCGTGGTGAAAAGCAGTCTTATTGTATACTACTATTCAAATCTACATTAAGTGAAAATGCCAAAAAAAGAATAAATATTTTAAAAAAAAATAATGATGGTTTTAAAATTTCTGAAGAGGATATGAAATTAAGAGGATATGGAGAACTATTAGGTTTTAAACAAAGCGGACTCCATTCATTTAGACTTGCTGACCCTGTGCAAAATGAAAATTTATTTTTGCTAGCAGAAAAAGAAATCAATAGAATTGAAAATAATGATACAGATTTAAACAAATACAATACACTACTCAAATTATATGATAGGGCAGATATTTTAAACGATCTTGTTTAGTTTTTTGGGTTAGAAGTTCCAGCAGAAACAATAAATTTAGAGGCCTCTTCAAAAGTCATATCTAGATAAATGATTTCTTTTTTTGGAAACATTAAAAGAAATCCGCTGGTTGGATTAGGAGTTGTTGGAACAAAAACATTTACTAATTCTGTACTGGTTTTTTTTGATATTTCACCTTTATTATCTTTTGTAGCAAATCCAACAGCCCAGCTACCCTTTCTTGGATACTCTACTAAAACAACACTTTTTTTATTACCTTTTCTTGGAGCCAAACTTTCAGTCATTTGTCCGATCGCTGAATATATAGTTCTTAATATGGGAATTCTTTTCAATGTTTCATTTACTAATTGTAAAATTTTTTTTCCAATAAAAGATAGGGATAACCAACCAATAACTGTTATAAATATGATAGACAACAATATTTCAAGACCTGGTATTGAAAAGGGCAAGTAGCTATTAGGATTAATTTCCTTGGGTATTAAATTTGAGGATACTGATATAAAAAATTTTGTTAAATATAGTGTTATACCAATTGGAACTAAAACAACTATTCCAGTAATAAAATAATTACGAAGTCTTGCTAAAAATGATCTTTTTTTTTTTAATGTTTTTGCCATTTTAAATCTAGTATATATCTACTATATTAAATTGTTTTTATGAATAGAAGAAAATTTATAAATTATATAGGTTGTGGGTGCTTGGCTTTTGGCCTACATTCCTGCTCAACTACACCTATTACTGAAAGAAAACAACTAAAGCTAATTCCAGAGCATAAACTGAATGCTCAAGCAGCGAAAATTTATGAGAAAGTAAAAGAAAAAGAAAAATTAAGCGATGATAAGGTTAAATTAGGTGAAATAAAAGAAATTGGAAAAAAAATTGAAAACTCAATAGGTAAATATTTTGATAGTCAAAATATTTCTGACCCAACAATAGGATTTGATTGGGAGTATATTTTAATTCAAAATGATAAAATTAAAAATGCTTGGTGTATGCCTGGTGGAAAAATTGCAGTTTATACAGGAATTTTGCCAATTACCAAAAATACTAATGGACTTGCCGCTGTAATGGGACATGAAATTGCTCATGCAGTAGCGAAGCATTCTGTTGAAAGGGCAAGCAGAGGTGTCTTGCTTAAAACTGGCACAAGTTTAATTGATATATTTTCTGGTGGTAAATTATCTCAAGTCAATCGTGCAACAGGCATGGATACAGTGGGATTACTATCTCAAATAGGTATAATGAACCCATTTAGTCGTAAACAAGAAAGTGAAGCAGATTTCCTAGGGATGATTTTTTCCTCTTTATCAGGATATGATATTAGAGAAACAGTTAAAATATGGGAAAGAATGAAAGAAGCAAATAAAGGAAAAGAACCAGCAGAGTTTATGAGTACACATCCTTCATCAAGTAACAGAATTAATCAAATCAATGACTGGATGAATGAGGTTATTATTAATTATCCACCAAACATTTAATTTGGTGAGCCCTGATGGACTCGAACCATCGACCCATTCCTTAAAAGGGAATTGCTCTACCAACTGAGCTAAGGGCCCACAACAGAATGTTTTATAGTGATTTTTTTTATATTATCAACGTGTAAATTTTACAACTTTCTCGAATATTTATTATAAAATTTGGAAAAAGTACCTTTTTTTATATTCTTTCTTATCTCAAACATAAGTTCTTGATAAAAATTAATATTATTTAATGTAAGAATCATTGACCCAAGCATTTCGTTTGTATTAAATAAATGATTTAAGTAATCTTTAGAATATTTGTTTAAATCAAATTTTTTGACAGAACTATCAAGAGGTTTTTTATCATTTTTATATTTTGCGTTTCGAATATGTACACGACCGTTCCATGTAAAAGCTAAACCGGTTCTACCTGATCTAGTTGGTAAAACACAATCAAACATATCGATACCTCTTTTAACTGCACCTAAAATATCTGATGGGGTCCCTACTCCCATTAGATACCTTGGTTTATCTTTTGGCATATGATTTTTTAAATAATCAAGCACATTAAACATTTCGTCTTGAGTATCACCAACTGCTAGACCACCTATAGCATATCCATCAAAACCAATTTTTTTTAAATCATTTAATGATTTCAATCTTAAATCTTTGAAAAGACCACCTTGGACTATCCCAAATAAAGCCTTATGTTTATTTATGCCAAATGCTTTTTTTGATCTTGCAGCCCAGTGTGTAGATAATTCAACTGATTTCTGAATAAATTTATAATTTAAATTTTTTTTAGGGCATTCGTCAAGAACCATTACTATATCTGAATTTAGTTTTTTTTGGATATTAATACTTTCCTCAGGACTTAATATAAATTTGGAACCGTCTATATGCGAATTAAAAATTGCACCTTTTTTTTTGTCTATTTTATTTAATTTAGAAAGTGACATAATTTGATATCCTCCAGAGTCTGTTAAAATTGGAAGTCTACAATTGATGTATTTGTGAAGACCTCCAAATTTTTTAACTCTTTTAACACCTGGTCTAATCATTAAATGATAAGTGTTTGATAGAATAATTTGGCTTCCTGTTTTCTCAATATCCTTTATGAATGTTCCTTTAACTGTGCCTTGTGTACCGACAGGCATAAATGCAGGAGTGTCTATTGGACCTCTATGTGTAGTAATTTTTCCTAATCTTGCGTAACCATCATTTTTTGCAACATTAAAAGTAAATTTTTTTAATGCCATTTAAAATTATTATTCAGATCTAAAGCTAATTATTTTGTCCGGATCTTTTACTGCACCATTATTATTTGAGTCACCTCTTTTAATTTTATCTACATATTCCATACCACTAATAACTTTACCAAAAACAGTATATTGTCTATCTAGAAACGGTGCGGGTTCAAAACAAATAAAAAATTGACTATTTGCGCTATTTGGATCAGCAGATCTAGCCATAGACAATGTTCCTCTATCGTGTGGTAAATTATTAAATTCAGATTTTAAATCAGGTAAATCAGAGCCACCCATACCAGCTCTATTTAAATCAAAATCATTATTATTTGTGTTTCCAAATTTTACGTCACCGGTTTGTGCCATAAAACCATCTATAACTCGATGAAAAACAACACCGTCATAATTACCATCATCTGCTAATTTTTTAATTCTCTCCACATGATTTGGAGCAACATCTTTAAATAGCTCTATTTTAACATCTCCATCTTTAAGTTTTAATATCATAATATTCTCCTTTGCAATTGTGTTTGTTTGTAATATTAAAAAAAATATTAATATAATTTTATTTATTTTCTTCATATTTATCCTTTAATGCTTTGATTGTATTTTTAGTTGTAAATTTTTTTAAATCTCCTTTTAATTCTGCTATTTCTTTAACAAATCTTGAAGAAATAATTTGATTTTCAACATCTGACATTAAAAAAATTGTTTCAATTTTTTGATTAAGTTTTCTATTCATGCCCGCTAATTGAAACTCATATTCAAAGTCTGAAACTGCTCTTAATCCTCTTAATATTAAAGTGGAATTATATTTTTTACACAAAGAGGTTGTTAGGTTATTAAATGTAATAACTTTAATTCGTTTTTTATCATTTTTTAGATCTTTAAATAATGCTTTTTTAATTATTTGAACTCGTTCACTTGAATTAAAAAGATATTTTTTAGAGTTACCATTTGAAACAGCAACAATTAGTTTATCTACAATTTTTAAGGATTTTTTAATTACATCTATGTGACCGAATGTAATAGGATCAAAAGTTCCAGGATAAATTGCTGTTTTTTTCATTAAAGTAGATTATCATCTATTTTAAAAGCAGAGACAACTTTTTCATCCCCGGATAATTTAATTATTCTTACCCCTTGCGTGTTTCTCCCAGCAATTCTTATTTCTTTAACTAATGTACGAATTATTCGGCCCTTGTTAGTTGATATAACAATTTCATCACCTTCAAACACAGGAAATGAAGAAGTAGTATTTCCATTTCTTTTTGAATTAACAATCCCTATAATCCCCTTTCCACCTCTATTTGTTAATCTAAAGTCTTTTTGAGACGTTCTTTTACCGTATCCATTTTCCGTAATAGATAGCATATAGTTTTGGCCATTAGTGTTATTTGTATTATTGTTACCATTAGATTTTTTTAATTTATCAACTATTGATAATGAAACTACGCTGTCATCATTTGATAAATTAATACCCCTTATGCCTTTAGAAGATCTGCCCTTGAAAATTCTGAGTTTTTTAGACTCAAATCTTATACATTTTCCAAGTTTAGTATTTAAAACGATATCTTGATCATCATTGCAAATTTTAACTCCAACTATTTTGTCATCTGTATCTAATTTCATAGCAATTTTTCCAGATGCATTAATCAAAGAAAAATCATCAAGGCTATTTTTTCTGATTTTACCCTTACTTGTTGCAAATATGATATGCATACCCTTAGTATCAGTAATATCATTAGGTAAAGGCATAATAGAGCTAATAGATTGATGATTTCTCAGTGGCAGAATATTAAAAAGAGATTTACCTCGAGAAATTGCGGAGCCCTCTGGTATTTTCCAGGCCTTTATTTTATAAACAAATCCTTCATTAGAGAAAAATAATACAGATGTATGGGTATCTACAGATAGGGTTTGAATGACCGAGTCTTCTTCTCTGGTTTTAATTCCAGTTTTACCTTTTCCACCTCTTTTTTGCTGTTTTACATTGCTAAGTGAGCCTCTTTTTATATATCCTTTTAAAGTTACAGTTATAAGTACTGCCTCTTTCTGTATAGTTTCCTCAATATTATAATTTAGTACTGAATTAATATCTCTCGTATCAATAGTTGTTCTTCTATCAGTTCCATATTTATCCCTAATATTTACTAATTCATCTTTGATAACATTTAATAATTCTTTCTTTGAATTTATAATTTTTTTATAATGAGAAATAAGAGCAGCTAATTTTTTTAATTCTACCTCAATTTCATTTATTCCAATAGCAGTTAATTTTTGTAGTTTTAATTCTAAAATAGCTTCAACTTGTTTTTCAGAAAATGTATATTTTGATTTATTATTCTTAGCATCAACAAGTTTTATTAAATTTCGAGATTTATTAATATTAAAATTTATTTTTAGTAAAGATTTTTTTGCTTCGTCAGGATTTTTTGAAGATCTTATGATTTTAATTATTTTATCTATATTCTCAACTGAAACAGAAAGACCAATCAGAATATGTGACCTGTTTTCAGCTTTTTCTAATTCAAATTTTGTTTTTTTTAATACAACGTCTTCCCTAAAATTTAAAAAATGATCTAAGAATTTTATTAAACCACATTGCTCAGGTTTTCCATCAACTATTGCCAACATATTAAATCCAAAGGAGCTTTCAATTGAAGTATTTTTGTACAAAAGTCTTTTTATTGTTTCTGGTTCTACACCATTTCGTAAATCTATTACCAGTCGGATTCCTTCGCTATTAGATTCATCTCTAATATCTTTTATTCCCTCAATTTTTTTTTCTCTTACTAATTGTGCAATCTTTTCTGTTAAAATTGATTTATTTACTTGGTAGGGTATAGAAGATATTACTAATCTTTCTCTTCCAGCTTTCGCTTGTTCAATATCAATATTTCCTCTTATTTTAAATGAAGAAGATGCCTTGCCTTTGTCATAACCTTCCTTAATAGCTTGCTGACCAATAATTATACCCTTTGTTGGAAAATCTGGTCCTTTTATGTGCTGCATTAATTGTTTTAGTGTAGTTTTTTTATCTTCTTTTTTATTTTCGATAAAAGCCAAAGTGCCATTAATTACTTCCTTAAGATTATGAGGCGGTATACTTGTTGCCATACCTACTGCAATACCTCCTGCACCATTTACCAATATATTAGGAAATTGAGATGGTAGAACTTCTGGCTCTTTTTCAGTTTCATCATAGTTACTTTTAAAATGAACCACTTGCTTTTCAATATCATCAATTAAATGTTGAGAAACTTTAGCTAATTTAGTCTCGGTATATCTCATTGCTGCAGCCGGATCACCATCTACAGATCCAAAATTACCCTGACCATCAATTAACGGTAAACTCATTGAAAAATCTTGAACCATTCTTACAAGTGCATCATAGACTGCTTGATCACCATGAGGATGATATTTACCTATAACATCTCCAACAACTCTTGCAGATTTTCTAAATTGCTTAGACCAATCAAAGCCACCTTTGTACATGGCATATAAGATTCTCCTATGTACAGGTTTTAATCCATCTCTTACATCAGGAAGAGCTCTACTAACAATCACGCTCATAGCGTAAGAAAGATATGATGAGCTCATTTCATCATACATTGTAATTTGTTTAGTATTTTTGTTTTTTAGAATTTCTGAATCTTGCATTTATTAAAAAGGAATATCATCATCTAACTCTGAAGGAATTTGTGATGTATCTTCAATCGGGGATGAATTTTGACTAGACTGGGATTGCAAATTGTTAGCTCCACCAAGCATGGTCAATGACGAGTTATAGCCTTGAATAATTATTTCAGTAGAATATTTATCCTGACCACTTTGCTCGTCTTTCCACTTCCTGGTTGAAATTTGACCTTCGATATAAACTTGTGCACCTTTTTTTAAATATTGTTGTACAACATTGACTAAACCCTCATTAAATACAACTACTCTATGCCACTCGGTTTTTTCTTTTTTTTCACCGGAGCTTTTATCCTTCCAAGATTGGCTAGTTGCTAGACTTAACCTTGCTACACTTTTGCCATTTACCATCTGTTTTATCTCAGGATCTGCGCCTAATCGCCCGATTAATAAAACTTTATTTAGACTTCCTGCCATAATATTTTAAAATGTAATATTGATATTTTTTTAATATAACACAATTTTACTTGAATATTAATTTTATTATTTTAAAGCAACAATAAATTATGCAAAAAAAGATAGTTATTAAGGGGGCAAAAGAACACAATCTTAAGAATGTCTCTGTTGAGGTCCCAAAAGATAAATTTGTAGTAATTACAGGAATCTCTGGATCAGGAAAATCATCTTTAGCATTTGACACTATTTATGCTGAGGGACAAAGACGATATGTAGAAAGCTTATCGGCATATGCAAGACAGTTTTTGGATAAAATGAAAAAGCCTAATGTCGATATGATAGAAGGTTTGAGTCCTGCAATTTCTATTGAACAAAAAAATGCACCTAAAAATCCAAGATCCACAGTTGCTACGGTTACTGAGGTTTATGATTATATGAGAGTTTTGTATGCAAGAGCAGGCATACCTTTTTCTCCTTTTACAGGAAAACCTATAGTATCACAGACTATATCTCAAATAGTTGATAAAGTTAAAATGCTTCCAAAAAAATCTACTATTTACTTATATGCACCAGTAGTAAGAGGTAGAAAGGGAGAATATAAGAAGGACATTTTAGGTTTTAAAAAAAGAGGTTTTAGAAAAATAAAAATAGATAATGTTCTATATGATATCGAGAAAGTTCCAGAACTTAATAAAAAATTAAAACACGACATATCTATTTTAGTAGACAGAATAGTTTTGAACTCTTCAATAGGAAACAGATTAGCTGAAAGTATTGAAACCTCTGTTAATTTAGCTAATGGACTGCTTTTTGTTGAGTATGAAAATGAGACATTACCAAAAAAATTTAGAAAGATCGAAAAATTAATATTTTCAACGAAATTTGCTTGTCCAGAAAGTGGTTTTACAATTGAAGAAATTGAACCAAGGCTTTTTTCTTTCAATAGTCCGTATGGTGCTTGTGAGGAATGTGATGGAATAGGTATAAAACTAAACGTTGATCCAAAACTTGTAGTACCTAATGAGAAGAAATCTATTGCAGATGGTGCAATTGAACCGTGGGCAAAAACAACTACTTTATATTATGCACAAACATTAGCATCTCTAGCAAAACATTATAACTTTTCCTTGGATGAAAAATGGAACAAATTATCAAAAAAAATAAGAGATATAATATTATTTGGATCTGATGATGATGAAATAAAATTTTCCTATGACGATGGTTATGAAAAGTATTCACACAAAAAAACTTTTGAAGGTGTAATTAATAATCTTGAGAGAAGGTATCTTGAAACCGATAGTGATTGGAAAAGAGATGAAATTTCACAATATCAATCTGATACAAATTGTGACAAATGTAATGGTCAAAGGTTAAAAGAAGAGGCGTTGTGTGTAAAAATTGATAATCTAAATATCAGTCAAGTCACAGAAAAATCTATTTATGAAGCAAAAAAATGGTTCAACTCTTTACAACTTAAACTTGATCAAAGACAATTAAAAATTGCTGAACATATTCTAAAGGAAATAAATGAAAGACTCGATTTTTTATTAAACGTTGGATTAGATTACTTAACCTTATCTAGAGAGTCAGGGACTTTATCTGGTGGAGAATCACAAAGAATTAGGTTAGCGTCACAAATAGGATCAGGTTTGACTGGTGTTTTGTATGTTCTTGACGAACCGTCTATAGGTTTACATCAAAAGGATAATGTTAAATTGATAAATGCATTAAAAAGATTACGTGATCTTGGAAATACAGTTGTAGTTGTTGAACACGATACTGAAACTATGGAAAATGCAGATCACATTATAGACCTTGGTCCTGAGGCAGGTCATAATGGTGGAAAGGTTGTTGCTGAAGGATCATACGAAGAGCTTTTAAATGCAGATAGTATAACTGGAAAATATTTATCAAATAAATTTTATATTCCAATCCCAAAAAAAAGACGATTAGCAAAAAATGGAAGGTTTTTACAAATCTTGAGTGCTAGTGGTAATAACTTGAATAATGTTAATTTAAAAATTCCATTTGGAACATTTACATGTGTTACTGGTGTTTCTGGTAGTGGTAAATCAACATTAGTTCTACAAACATTATATAACGCTTTAAATTTAAGTTTAAATAATAATAAATCTAGAAAAATACCTAAGCCCTTTAGAGGTTTGAAAGGAATGGAATTAATAGATAAAATTATTGATATAGACCAATCACCAATTGGTAGAACACCTAGATCAAATCCTGCAACATATACAGGTGCATTTGGTCCAATAAGAGACTGGTTTACAAACTTACCAGAGTCTAAAAGTCGTGGTTACAAACCAGGAAGATTTTCATTTAATGTAAAAGGCGGGAGATGTGAAGCCTGCGAAGGTGATGGTGTAATAACCTATGAAATGCATTTTTTACCAGATGTTTATATAACTTGTGATGAATGTAAAGGAAGCAGATACAATAGAGAGACTTTAGAAATAAAATTTAAAGATAAAAGTATTGCGGATGTTTTAAACATGACAGTAGAAGAAGGTTGCGATTTTTTTGAGAATATTTCAAACATTAGAAGTAAGTTGTTAACACTTAAAAAAGTAGGCTTGGGCTATATAAAAATTGGACAACAGGCAACAACCCTATCTGGGGGTGAAGCTCAAAGAATTAAGCTTGCTAAAGAATTATCAAAAAGATCAACTGGTAGGACAATGTATATTTTAGATGAGCCCACGACTGGGCTGCACCAGCACGACATTAAGAAACTATTAGAGATTCTTCATACATTCGTTGCTACAGGTAATACGGTGGTGGTTATAGAACATAATCTAGATGTGATTAAAACTGCAGATTATATAGTAGATATGGGTCCAGATGGTGGTGTAAAGGGCGGCAATATCATAGCAGAAGGCAAACCTGAAGATGTAGCTAATGTTAAGGATAGCTACACTGGTCAATATTTAAAACCTTTGCTTAACGGTAAAGTTAAAAAAATTGCTTAAACTATTTATCCTCTTTTAAGATCGTTTTTTGTGTAACTTTAAGATTTACCAATAAAGGACAGGCAATATAAATAGATGAATATGTTCCAAATATAACACCAAGTATCATTGCCAACGAAAATCCTTTTAGTATAGCTCCACCAAAAAAGAAAATTGAAAATAATGCCAATAAGGTTGTCACGGATGTAATTATTGTTCTTGATAAAGTCTCATTTATTGAAATATTTGATAATTCGTAAATTTTTATATCTGAATATTTTTTTAAGTTGTCCCTAACTCTATCATATATGACTACTGTATCGTTCATAGAATATCCAACAATAGTAAGAACGGCTGCTACGATTGACAAGTTAATTTCTAATGAAAAAATAGAGAAAATACCTAGTGTTAAAATCACATCATGAAATAATGCTAATATAGCACCCAAACTAAACTGCCATTCAAACCTAATCCATATATAAATCAACATCGCAAGAAGTGATAAAGAGATGGCAATTATTCCAGACTTTAGAAGTTCTTTACTAACTTTAGGGCCAACATTTTCAACCCTTCTATATTCAAAAATATTTCCGTTTTTTTTCTCAATATTAGATTTGATATTATTTATAAAGTTTGGATTGTTTAAATCCTCAGTTTGAAATTTTATAATGTAATCTGTTTCATTACCAAATTTTTTTACTGATACACCTTTTAAATTTAAACTATTAAATACATCCCTTACATTTGTTATATTATAATTTTTATCTATTACTCTTAATTCTATTAGTGTTCCACCTTTAAAGTCTACACCATAATTTAAACCCTTAAATGATAGAAAAATTACAGAAATGAAAACTAATATTATGGATAAAATATTTCCAGTCTTATAAAATTTATTAAATTTAAAATCTGTCATTAAATAATTTTTTCTTTCTCTTTGTTTCTTAAAACTATAACTGAGGTTAACAATCTAGCTATAAAGTAAACAGTAAATAAAGTTGTCAGGATCCCTATACCTAATGTAATTGAAAAACCTTTGATAGGTCCAGAACCCATAAAAAATAAAATAATTGTAGCAATCAGGGTTGTTATATTGGCATCTAATATAGTAGTTCTAGATTTTGTATAACCAGAGTCAAATGCAATGATTTTGTTTTTTTCACGTAGTGTTTCTTCTTTTATTCTTTCGAAAATTAAAACATTTGCATCAACAGCCATTCCCACCGTTAATATAATTCCAGCAATGCCTGGTAAAGTAAGTGTTGCTTCTAAAATTGTTAATATACCAACTAATAGAATTAAATTAATTATTAAAGCTATGTTTGCGATTAAACCAAAAATTCTGTACTTATAAATCATAAACAAAATAACTAATATAAATCCAATAATTAGAGATATTATTCCTGCTTTAATAGAGTCTTTTCCAAGATCTGGGCCAACTGTTCTTTCTTCAATAATATTAAGTGGAGCTGGCAACGCTCCAGATCTTAATAATAAAGCTAAATCAGTAGCGGATTGAAACGTAAAATCTCCAGATATTTGACCAGATCCCGCAACAATCGCTTCACTTATAGTTGGAGCACTTATAATTTTATTGTCTAAAACAATGGCTAATTGCCTACCAACACCTTTAGATGTAGCCTTTGCAAATTTCTTAGCACCTACTCTATCTAAATTAAATACGACAACTGTTTCATTGGTTTCGTTGTTCATACTAGGTTTTGCATCAAGTAGATTTTCCCCACTTAGTATTACTCTTTTGCTTACAATTTCTTCTAATTCATCATCTTCATCATATTTTAAAGTTTGAGTTCCAAATGACTCCTCTGAACTTTTTGATACAAATTGAAAAGTAAGATTAGCAGTTTTTCCTAAGAGATTTTTTATTCTAGCAGGATCATCTAAACCAGGTAACTCTACTAATATTCTGTCATTTCCTCTTTTTACTATGTTAGGTTCATTAGTACCTAACTCATCGACCCTTCTACGAACAATTTCTATTGCCTGGTCTAATGTAGAGTTTTTAAGAAGTACTAGTCCATAATCAGAAAACGAAAGAATAAATAAATTTTCTTCAATAGATAAATTCAATTCATGAGATTTAAAATTTTGATAATAAGGATTAATATCGCTATCGTCTTTTTCAAATAATTTTTCTACTTTATCTCGTAATAAGCTTGTAGTTTCAAAATAAATTACATTATTATCTAATTTTAAGTTTTTTATTTGAAGATTTTCTGTCTTTGATAATTTTCTAATATCTAAGAGTTTGCTTTGTAGTTTTTGCTTTATAACTGGTTCATTATCAATCTCTAAAAGTAAATAAGAACCACCCTGAAGATCTAGACCTAAATTGATTTTTTTTTGTAAAAAGGAATTTTCTAATTTAATAAAGTTTAAAACTGTAAAAAAAGATAAAGTAATTGTAAATAATAAGATAGAAATAATTCTTAATTTAGAAAAATATAACATTTAATTAATGTTATTTTTTTACTTCAGTTTTATTACTCACTAAAGAGAGTACTCCAGCGTCAGATCTTAAGATTTCAACCTTTACATTATCGGATATTTCAACTTCAATTTTTTCATTATCGATAATTCTTTCTACTGTACCTATTATGCCCCCTCTTGTAATAATTTTGTCGCCTCTTTTTAGATCTTCTACCATTTTTTTATGATCTTTTGCTTTCCTTTGTTGTGGACGAATTAAAAAGAAATAAAAAATTACAAATATTAATATTAGTGGAATAAATTGACCTATAGCTGGATCCATAAAACCTCAAATTTGATTTTTTTTATACTAAATAAATTATTAAAACAACTCTTAATTGATGTCTATTTTCTCAAGATTATTCATATAAGGTTTTAATACATCGGGTATATTAATCGAGCCATCTTCATTTTGGTAATTTTCCATTATAGCAATTAAAGTTCGTCCTATAGCTAATCCACTACCATTTAATGTGCCGGGATATATGGTTTCATTCTTGTCGTTCTTATATCTTGTCATCATCCTTGTTGACTGAAAAGATCCACAAGAAGAACAGCTTGAGATTTCTCTATAGGTATTTTCAGATGGAAGCCATACTTCTAAATCGTAAGTTTTCTCAGCACTAAAACCCATGTCTCCAGTAGATAAAATTATTTTTCTATAAGGCAAATTCAGTTGATCTAATACCATAGTTGCACAATTAGTCATTCGTTCTAATTCACTTAAGCATTCCTCTATTTTAACTATACTTACTAATTCAACCTTATGAAACTGGTGTTGTCTAATCATGCCCTTGGTGTCTTTACCGTAACTACCCGCCTCTTTTCTAAAGCAAGGAGTTGAGGCCACAAATCTCATTGGTAAATTTTTTTTATCTAAAATTTGGTTTTTAACAATATTAGTTAAAATAACTTCTGCAGTAGGTATTAAAAACTTTCTTTCACTTTTATCATCTAGCTTAAGCTCAAATTGATCATTTTCAAATTTTGGTAATTGGCCTGTGCCAAACATTGAACTATAATTGGCGATTAATGGAGGGGATATTTCCTTGTATCCATTAGTATTAATGTGCAGATCAAGCATAAAATTAGAAATAGCCCTCTCTAATCTTGCAAGTTCGCCATTTACAAAAGTAAATCTTGATCCGGTTGTTTTAGAAGCTAGATCAAAATCTAGCATTTTTAAATTTTCACCTAATTCATAGTGAGATTTAGGTTTAAAATTAAAATTTTTTATAACTCCCTTCTTTTCAATTTCTATATTATCTTTTTCGTCAGAACCTATTGGAACATCATCTAGAGGTATATTTGGAAGTGATGACAGTAATGAATCTAAATCGTTTTTAATATTTTTTTGTTCTTCAGATAATAAATTAATTTTATTAGAAATTTCTTTTGATTTCTCAAATAAACTTTTATCTTTTTTTTTTGATATATCTTTTTTTTCTTTTTCTAATGTTTCTTTGTTTTGAATTAATTCTCTATTTTTTTTATCAAGAATAATAATATTATTTAAATCAATATTTACATTCCTATTTTTTAACTTATTTTTAAAATTTTCAAAGTTTGCTCTTATATTTTTAATATTGTGCATTTTTTTCTTTATTTTTATTTTCAATTATTTTTACAGAAATAATAGATAATTCATATAACAATAACAAAGGTATAGCTAAACCAATTTGGGTTATCGGATCTGGTGGAGTCAAAATCGCAGCTGCAGCAAAAATCATTACTACTACATATTTTCTTCTTTCTTTTAAGAAAATGGAGTCAATGATACCAATACGAGCTAATAAACTTAATACCACAGGTAGTTGAAAGCTAAGCCCAAATGCAAAAATTAATTTCATTACTAAAGATAAATATTCATTCACCTTGGCTTCAAGTTGTATTGGCAAGTTAGTAGCAGTACCGATGCTTTCAAATGATAGAAAAAATTTAATAGCTAATGGCATAATTAGATAATACACCAGCATACCACCAAGCAAAAAAAGAACAGGTGTAATTACAAAATAAGGGATGATTGCTGATTTCTCATGTTCATATAAACCAGGGGCAATAAATTTCCAAATTTGGATTAAAATAAAAGGACTAGTAAAAAAAAATGCAGTAAAAAATGAAACTTTTAAATATGTTAAAAAAGTTTCTTGCAATGCAGTAAAGATTAATCGCCTATCAACAGTATCATCTTTAACTGCAGCAGCGTATGGTTCAACTAAAAATCCATAAATGTAGTCAGAGAATAAATAACAAATAATAAATAAACCAAATAAAAAAATTAGTGTATTAATTAATCTTTTTCTCAGTTCTACTAGGTGACTTATAAAACCACCTTCATTGGTGTCTTTAGACATTTTTATCATCCTTTTTAGTCATTACCGTATCATCTGTTTTTGTTTCTTTATTTTCATCAGTATCCGCAATATCAGTAACTTGATTTTGTATATCTCCAATATATCTTTTGAATGAGCCTATCCATGATCCAACTTTTTTAATCACAACAGGAAAATCTTTCGGACCAACAACAATTATAGCTATTGAAATTATTATTAAAATTTCAAGCCATCCGATCTGGGGCATTTGAATTAATCTTTTTTATTATTGTCTTGGTTTTTTGTTTCTTGGTTTTCAGAAATATTTTTTGGAGTATTGTCTTCTACGGGGTCTGATGCCATACCTTTTTTAAAACTTTTAATACCTTTTGCTACATCACCCATCAAACTTGATATTTTACCTCTACCAAAAAGTAAAACTATAAGCACTGCTACAATTGCTATTTGCCAAAATCCTATACTCATATGTTATTTATATCTTAATATAAAAGTTTTAAAAGACACTTTTTTATTTAGGTTATTCGTTTTTGAGAGTGCTATTTAGCATTTCATCTATATCTGAATAGATATCCTCATTTTTATTATCTTGTTTCTCTTTATAAAATTTACCAGTACCGAAAATATCTGATTCAACACTAGCTGTGTCAATTAACCCAGCAGAGCCTAATTCATCTACAGTAGGAAGATCCGAAAGCTTTTGCAGACTAAAGTGATTAAGAAACTCATCAGTAGTACCATATTGTATTGGTTTGCCGGGCACGTCTTTTCTGCCTGTAGGTTTTACCCAATTTAATTCCATTAAAATTTCTAAGGTATTAGTCCCAAAAGCAACACCTCTAATCTCTTCAATTTCAGCTCTAGTAACTGGTTGATGGTAAACTATAATTGATAGAGTTTCTATTGCTGCTTTAGATAGTTTTTTTTCTACAGTTTTTTGTTTCGACATAAGATAAGATAATTTTTCTGAAGTTCTGAATGACCACTTGTTAGATATGCAAATTAAATTAATTCCTCTGTTTTCATAATGTTTTTTTAAGTTTTCAAGAGCTTTTTTTACATTTATTTTTTTGGAAATTTTCGTTTCAATATTTTCCTCATCAAGTGGCTCAGAAGATGCAAATAGAATAGCTTCTATTTCTTTTTCACCATCTGAAATTGATGTGGGAAATTTTACAACATTATCAGTTTTAATTTTTTTCATCTCTCTTTTATAAATATTTCATCAAATAGGTTATCTTGTTTAATTGAAATATTACCTTCTTTGGCTAATTCTAAAGATGCTGCAAAAATACCAGCATTTCCAGTTTTAATCATTTTTTTTTGACTTTTAAAGTTTTCAGGGACAAAATCATTTAAATTTTTCCAATCTGATATTTTTCCTATAAATTGTTTTAAAGTTCTAATTCCATCTTCAGTAGTAAATACAGGTAACTTGGGTATTGATATTTTTTGAAAATTTCTTGTATTTATTATTGTTGAATAATTTTTTAATATTTCAAACAATGTTAATGAATATTTCGTTTGATAAATAGATCTTATTCTTGCCTTACCACCTCTTAAAAACACATCTCTTCCAAGTCTTTTTCTTTTTAACATTTGATCAGATAGTAATCTAATTAACTCAAGTTTCTTTAGTTGTAGTTTTAATTTTTCTGCTACCTCTAAAACTTTAAATTCCTCTTCTTCGCTTTCTGGTAATAGTAACTTCGATTTTAAATAAGTAAGCCAGGTAGCCATTAACAAATATTCAGATGCAATTTCTAAATTTATATTTTTTTTTTCTGTAATAAAACTATGAAACTGATCAGCTAATTTGGTAATTGATATTTTTTCTAGATCTACTTTTTGAGCTTTTGCTAGATCTAGTAAAACATTTAAAGGACCATTAAATTCGTTAAGATTTACCTCAAAATAAGAAGAATCGTTTAAATCCATATATGTACTTTAACTTAAAAATTTATTTAATTGTGATGTTTTTTTTATTAGAAAGTTACTTAATTTAGGCGAATTTTTTGCAACTTTTGTCATTTCGTTTATGTTTCCATTGCAATGTAAAACAATATCACATCCTGCATCAAATGCTTTAATAGTACTAATTTGAATTGGGTGTTTTAAAGCTTTCATAGAAATATCATCAGTAATAATAATGTTTTTAAATCCTATTTTTTCTCTTATTAGTTTAATAATTTTTTTTGAATGAGTTACACAATTAATTTTATCATAATTATTAATTAAAATATGAGCTGTCATAGCGATAAAAGCTTTATTATTTACAAAAGGATAAAAATCGTTCTTAAGTAAATAATTTATGCTTTTGTTAATTATTGGTAGTTTTTTATGACTATCAACATTTGCAAGTCCATGACCTGGTATATGTTTAATTATTGAACATATCTTTTGTTGATGAAATTTAAATATAACTTTTTTTCCAATATAAGAAACTATTTTTGGATTAGATGAATAAGATCTATCACCAATTATTTTATGTTTATTTTTATATCTAATATCTAATACCGGTGAAGTATTAAAATTTATACCAGATGATTTTAATAAATATGAAATTTGCTTTAGATAAACATCTAAATATAGATTAAATTTTTTTTTATTTTTTTTATATAGATTACCAAAATACTCAGCTGTAAATATTTTGGTATCAATAATTTTACTAAATCTAGATACTCGACCACCTTCTTCATCTATAAGAATTGGAAAATTTTTATCATTAAATAATTTTTTAATCATATTAGTCAATAATCTAACTTGATAAATATTATCTATATTTCTTGAAAAAAGGATAATACCCCAGGGTTTATATTTTCTTAAAAAGACTATTTCTTTATTAGTAAGAAATTTGCCTTTTATACCACATATGAATGATCTACGTTTTTGTAATTTATTTAAGTAATTCCCAGAACTTATACTTTTTAGTTTTTTCATCTAAATTTCCATCGACATATTCTATTATGTTATCTGTATCGCTATCTAAAACAAATAAATTTTTTTCATTTATTTTAATTTTGTTATCAATTTCATTTATCGATCTAAAATAAATTTTCTTGTTATCGTCTGAAAAATAATATTTTAAAGAAAAGAAAATAAAAAAAAAAATTGAAATAATATAAAATAAGTATTTGATCTCTTTAAACATTACATTTCTTCCGGTGTTTCAACACCTAAAATATTCATTCCAGATTTAATGACTAAAGATACCACTTTAAGAAAAACTAATTTCTCTAATTTTATAGAATTATTTATAATAAATCTTTTACTTTCGTCATTTTTTCCAAGATTCCAATAGTAATGGAATTCTGAAGCAAGTTCATATAAGTATGTTGTAATTCGATGTGGCTCTAATTTATTACATGAGATTTCAACACATTTAGGCCATTCTGATATCTTTCTTAAAACTTTTATTTCCTCAACACCAAAATTTAAATTTGAATTAATATTTATTGTATCATCAATATTTTTATTTAGTTTCCTATAAACTGATGATATCCTAGCATAACAATACTGTACGTAATAAATTGGGTTATCTTTTGTCTTCTCCTTTACTTTTTCAAAATCGAAATCGAGTTCAACATCGCTACTTCTATTTAACATTATAAACCTCGTAGCATCTTTTCCTACCTCTGAAATTAAATCTTCTACTGTTATATAGTCACCTTTTCTTTTTGACATTTTAAAAGGCTTGCCATCTTTTATTAGTTTAACTAACTGACTCACTTTGCAGACTAATTTATCTTTATTATTTGAAAGTGCCTCTACTAATGAAGTAATTCTTTTTACATAACCGGTATGGTCCGAACCCAATATATTAATTAATTTATCAAAATTTCTCTCAACTTTGTTGTTATGATAAGCAGCATCGCTTGCAAAATAAGTCCATGTATTATCCGACTTTTGTAAAGCTCTATCTTTATCATCGCCAAATTCTGTGGATTTAAAAAGTGTTTGCTCTCTTATTTTATAATCATTAGATTGCTTTCTCTCTGGTGCAGATATTGTGCCTTTGTAAAGGAGATTTTTCTGTTTTAATTTTTTAATTACTTTATCAACCTCTTTATTGTTGACTATAGATTTCTCACTTACAAAATTATCATGTTTAATACCCAAATTATTTAAATTATTCTTAATGATTTTCAGAGACTCATTTACTGAAATTTCAGTAAGTTTCTCTGAGACAGTTTCAAAATTGTCAAATTTAAGTTTAGAATTGTTGTTGATGATATTGTTAGATATTTCTATTAAATAGTCACCTGGATATAAATCTGGATTATCAAAAGGAAAAGGTTCCTTAAATAATATTTCTCTTATTCTTAAAAAAACAGACTTTGTAAAGAATAAAATTTGATTACCGTAATCATTAACATAATATTCTTTTGTAACATTATGTTTATTAAAGATTAATAAATTAGAAAGAACATCACCAAGTATTGCGCCCCTACAATGACCAACATGTAAAGGTCCAGTGGGATTTGCAGACACAAACTCTATTAAATAACTAATTTTTTTTTCTTTTAAATTTACACCAAAATCTTTTGAGTTCGATAAAATATCTTTTGTGAATAAACCCCAATAATCATTTTTTAATTTAATGTTTATAAAACCAGGTTTTACTATTGTAATTTCATTAATATCTAAAACTTCACTTAGTCTTTTTTTGATTTGTTCAGCAAGGATTAAAGGTGGTTTTTTATTAATTTTACCCAATACCATTGCTACATTTGTTGACAAATCACAATCAAATTTTTCAGGAGGTATTTCAACTGTTATAGAATTGAGTTTATGTGGTAAAATAAGTTTACCTTTATCACTTTCATCTTTTATTAGTTTATAAATAATTTCTAGGTATTTATCAAAAATATTCATTTTATTTTATTATATAAATTTAAAGCAAATCTATCAGTCATACCGGAAATATAATCTGATATTTGTCTAAAAATAGTGGATTTATTTTTTTTAATACTAAAATACGAAGATGGGTTTTTAGATATTTTCTTGAACAAATAATTTAAAACTTTTTTACCTTTATTATTTTTAATTAAAACTTTTTTATTGTTATACATTTTAAATCTTAAAAAATTTTTAGTATCATTTTCAATATTTAAAAAATTATTTGAAAATGAGATTAAATTAACTTTAGAATTATATACATCTTTTATTGATTTAATCTTATTGAGTCTAATATTTTTAACACTGTTATTAATTAAATCTTCTACCATTAAATTAATAGAATCTCTTATTATTTGAAATAATACTGTATTTGTGGTTTTACCCTTCAACTGTTTTCTATTTTTTTTATAAATTTCATCAAAAAATTTAATTTCTCTTAAATCATTTAATGTAAATATGTTTGCCGTTATTCCATCTTGTATGTCGTGATTATTGTAAGCTATATCGTCAGATATGGATGCGATTTGTGCCTCCAGTGATGGATATTTTTGTAAATTTATCCTTTTAATTAATTTCTTGTAACCTATTATGTTGTTAAATTTATTTATATTGTCATTAATAGGGCCATTATGTTTTATTAGGCCATCTAATGTTTCTATGGTTAAGTTTAGTCCGCTAAATTTTATATATTTATCTTCTAAATTCATAACTATTCTTAATGTCTGTAAATTGTGATCAAAGCCACCATAACCATTCATACATTCGTTTAGAACATCTTCGCCTGCATGTCCAAACGGAGGATGACCAAGATCGTGCGATAAAGATAAAGTTTCTGCTAAATCATCATTTAAACCTAGGTATTTACTTATAGATCTAGCTATTTGAGCAACTTCAATCGAATGAGTCATTCTAGTTCTATAATGATCTCCTATTGTATTAACAAATACTTGTGTTTTGTGTTTTAGACGCCTAAATGAGCTGCTATGAATTATCCTATCTCTATCTCTTTGAAAATCAGATCTGAATTTATTTTTAGGTTCATTAAACAAGCGTCCTTTGCTTTTAAATAGACCAAGTTTTGAGTATTTTTTCATACTTTAAAAGTTCAAATAATTAACTATATTAGTAATAACAGTGTTAAATAATGATTAAAGAAATTAAATTTACTGATAAAGCAATAAAAC
>ENA-OSEY01000279-OSEY01000279.1-marine-metagenome-genome-assembly--contig:-NODE-279-length-37436-cov-4.200648_pt1 | contig 37436 bp, 34 predicted proteins | sample MGYA00248465_ERZ534230 | MGnify/ENA primary metagenome ERZ534230 (study PRJEB26409, sample SAMN06344110) | marine metagenome | isolation source: Sea water from surface | place: Atlantic Ocean:Southern... | reverse complement strand
CAAAAACAAAAAATATTGAAGAAATCTGTAAAACTAGTGATATAATTGTTGCTGCAGTAGGAAGACCAAATTTTGTAAAATCTAGCTGGATAAAACAAGGCGCTGTGATTATTGATGTTGGAATTAACAGAGTAAATATAGAAGAAAATGGAGAAACTAAATCAAAATTAATTGGAGATGTCGATTTTGAAAATTGTAGCAAATTTGCAAATGCTATTACTCCAGTACCAGGAGGTGTTGGACCTATGACTATTGCATGCTTATTAGCAAACACATTAGTTGCTTGTTGTCGATCAAATAATTTAAAAGAACCTGAGGAATTAATTTTATAGTTATAGATTAGTGATAACAACAAAGTTTAAATACTGTTTTTATCTCTTTGATATAACCATTCAAAATCTGGATGATTTTTAAATCTCCATTTTCTAATAGGACCAGCCATAACATTAAGATAATAAAGTTCGTAGCCATAAGGTACTCCACATGGATGATGTCCTTTAGGAACTAAAACTACATCACCATCATTAAAACATATTGCTTGATCTACAGTTCTATCTTCAGAAAAAACTCGTTGAAACCCAAATCCATTATTAGGATTAATTCTATGGTAATATGTTTCCTCTAAATATGTAATATTTGGAAAATCGTTTTCATCATGCCTATGTGGTGGATAAGAAGACCAGTTACCTTGGGGAGTAAATACTTCTGTAACTAGCAAGCTATTAGCTATTGGATTATCTTCCATTGCAATATTGAAGATGTGTCTTTTATTTGATCCTTTACCTCTTTCAATAAGTTTTATTTCGTCTGAATTTATTATTGAAGGAAGAAACCCTTCTTTTCCTGGAGCACTACATACGGCTAACACTAAATTGGTACTTGCACTAATAGTCCACTCTGTTTGTAAGGGGATATAAACACCTGATGGAGGTTTTTTTTCAAAAACTGAATTTCGAGTACCCAATTTCCCAAGTTTTTTTCCAGAAACCTCAATGTCTCCATAGCCTTCAACAAAAACTAAAATAGACTCCTCAAGGTTCGTTTTCTCTTTAATATTATCACCCTTTTTTAAATGATATAATTTAAAGCCAACATAATCCCAATGAGCAGTTTCTGGGGTTATATCAAACTTTATTTTACTATCATTATTGGGTTTTATTAATAAATTACTCATGAAATCAACCGCTTTTAATTAATTATTTTTGTTCCATATTGCACAAAGTTTATAAAAATTATCTGACATTACTTTTGTAGCCTCTGAATCAGATATTTTTCCTGAAAACCATTTTTCTGCAACCTTTCCAAAAATACTCCTTCCAACTGCAAATCCCTTAACCATTTTGGATGATTGCGCAAATTTAAAAGATCTTGATAGTTGCCGCATTGGCTTATCTAAACCTAATAATAAAACACCCCTACAAAATTGATCCCACTCTAAAATTAGCTTATCTAGTTTCAACCAATTTTCTTTTTCTTTCAACGGTTCCAACTTCCACCAATCTGGCCTTATGCCAATACGATATAGGCGATCTATAACCTTTAAAATATCTTCATCATTTTTTTCATACTCTCTAGAAGTTATTATTTCTAGCAAAAACTCTAAATTGTTTTGTCTACAAGCCTTAAAAATAGAAATTAAGTTCTTCTCTTGTTGTGATCTAATATCTTTTGAATCTTTAGGGTTATAAAAACAAAGTAATTTTACGATATGGCTTTTTGGCCATTCAATTAAACCATAACAATTTTCTCCAACATCATTCCCAAATTCTACTGGAAATGATTTTGGTAATTCTGCAGGTCTTGCAATCCAAAGGTTATAATCAGATGATTTATGAAGAATTTCTTTACCGTATAAATCATCACATATAATTCCAAATTCGCCTTTTTTATTTGCAACCTTTAAACTTGCTTTGAAACATAAATTTTTAAATAAAGAAATTCTCTCAAAAGGGATATTATTTTTTTTTGCTAATTCTTCAAATTGTACCCTATGATCAAAAGCTAAAATTAAATTCTTTTTTATATTTCCACCTCTAGTTGTAGACCAATGAATATTTTCTAAATCCTGGTCTTTACGTAGTATATGATTTTTTATTCCTCTTTTGAGAAAAAATGATAATTCTTTCCAACTTGGATATGATGGGGTGCAACCATGCCTGCTAACTGCAATCGCACCACAAGCGTTTGCATAATCTAAACAAGTTTCCCAATTATTATTTCTTAACCATCCTCTAAGCAGACCTGCCATAAAGCCATCACCTGCGCCAAGAACATTAAATACATCAATTTTAAAATTCTTACCCGTTATACCTTTCTCTAAATTTGATTTTATTTTATTTTCAAAAAGACTTGCTCCATAGGGTCCTCTTTTGCAAACTAAGACTGCTTTAGTTAATGATCGAACATTTTTTAAAGCTTTTATAGTATTGTTAATACCTCCTGCAATATGGAATTCTTCTTCAGTTCCAACAATTAAATCAAAAAGCTTTAAGGTTTTCTGTAATTTTTTTGTAACATGACGGGATTCTATAAATCTATTTTCTCCATCATTATGATCTGAAAGCCCCCATAAGTTAGGTCTAAAATCAATATCTAAAACTGTTTTTTTCTTAAGCTTTTTTGCTATAGAAAGGGCTTTGAGTGTTGCTCCTTCTACATTCGCATTTGAAAGGTGTGTCCCAGTTACACAAATACATTTTGCTCTTGAAATAAAATTTTCATCTATATCATTGGTTGATAACGCCATATCAGCACAATTTTCTCTGTAAAAAATTAGTGGGAAATTATTTTGGTTTTTTATACCTAAAATGACAAGAGCAGTTAACCTTTTTTTATCTATTCTAATACCTTCAGTATTCACTCCCTCCTTTTTTAATTCTTCTAAAATAAACCTCCCCATATGTTCGTTGCCAACTCTGGTTATAACAGCTGATTTTAAACCTAATCTAGCTGCACCAGCAGCAATATTTGTAGGAGAGCCACCTATATATTTTTGAAAACTTCTCATATCCTCTAAACGACCACCAATTTGAGAACCATATAGATCGACTGAACTTCTACCTATTGTTATTAGATCAAGATTTCCAACTTTTTTCATAGCCAAACCAAAATTTTTTCGATAATTTATTTTAAAAAATAATCTGAAAATTGGAAAAATTAAACCTATAATTATAAAAATATACCTACTATGAACAAAAAAGATATTGGAGATAAGATTAAAGTTTCTGAGATTTGTTTTGGTACATCTGCATTGGGGAATATGCCTGATACCTATGGGTATGAAGTCAATCCATCAATAGCAGAGGAAACCATATTAGCAATTCTAAATGGACCTTCTAACTTTATAGATACATCTAGAAATTATGGTATGGGAAGAAGTGAAAAACTCATTGGAAATGTATTTAAATCATTAGGAGGAAAACCTAATGACATTATTCTTGCTACAAAAATTGATCGAGATACGGCAACAAATATTTTAGACCGAGATGCCACTCTCAAATCATTCGAACAAAGTATTAAGGCTCTAGAAACTGAAAAGATTGATATTCTTCATCTACACGACCCAGAACATTGTAAAGATCTTAATGATATTACTTGTAAAGGCGGTGCACTGGATACATTATTTCAACTTAAAGAGGAAGGAAGTGTAACCTTAGTTGGCTTGGCAATGGGAAAAGTAGAAATGATGTATGACTTGATACAAGAATGGCCTTTTGATGTAATGATAAATCATAACAGGTTCACCTTACTAAATCGGCAAGCAGATAAGCTTTTTAATTTAGCTAAGAAGAAGGGCATAAAAATTTTTAATGCTGCACCATTTTGTGGAGGAATCTTAGCTAAAGGGACTAAAGAAACTAATAGATTAGTTTATCAAGAAGTTTCGGAAAAAAAGCTTAAACCAGTTTTTGATTTAGAAAAAATTTGCCTAAAATATAATATTCCTTTGGGAGCAGCTGCCTTACAGTTTTCAATGAAAGATCCTAGAATATCTTCTACTATAGTCGGTATAACTAAAAAATCACGAATTGATCAAATTGTAGAATGGTCAAATTTCGAAATATATGAGGATGCATGGAAAGAAATCTTATCTCTTCCATTTTCAATCAACGATCCTGAAGCAACCAGAAATTATAAATTAGGTTAATTTATTATTTAGACCCTTAACCAACTTTTTTGCCGAGATGATCTATGAATGGTGTCCACTAATTTTTGTATTCTGTGACCACTACTAAAATTAAAAGGTTCTGGAATTTCATTATTTATTGATTTTACAAAATTACTTATTTCAATAGCTTTAAGCTCATTAAATCCCAACTGGTGACCTGGCGCAACACAAAATCTATCATAGGGCTTATTAGCTGGACCAGCTTCAATTTTTCTAAAACCTTGAACATTTTTTTTATCATTTGCTGAAAAAAAATATAACTCATTTAACCTCTCTTGAGAAAACTTAATTGAACCTTTTGTTCCATATATTTCAAAATCATGCTTCATTTTACATCCTGTAGCCAGCCAGTTCGCTTCAATACTTCCACTAGCACCACTTTTAAATCGAATAAAACATCTTGATATATCATCTATCTTTATTTTTTTTGACTTATTATCACTTGTTTTTCTTTTCTTTATGACAGTAGTACAGTCACCCATTACTTGCTTTATAGGCCCTAATAAATATTCTGCTGTAGCAAGAATATGGCTTCCTAAATCAGCCAGAACTCCACCCCCAACAGGCTCATGTCGCCATGTATATGGACTCTTGGGATCAGACATATAATCTTCAGCATGAATTCCCCTAAAGCTTGTTATTTCTCCTAGATCTCCGCTTGATATAATTTCTTTAGCTGTAGAAAACATAGGGTTTGATAAATAATTAAATCCCACTTGAGTTTTTTTATTAGTCCTTTTTGATGCTTCTACCATTTCTTGAGTTTCATTTAAGGTAGGAGCTAGTGGCTTTTCACAGTAAACATGTTTATTTGCCTTCAATGCAGAAATTGCAATATCTTTATGAAGAGAATTAGGAGCAGTTATGGAAATTAAATCTAATTGCTTATCATTGATAAGGTTCATCCAATTTGCAGTAGATTTTTGAAAACCTAATTTTTTTGCAGCAGAATTAGCAACCTTTGAATTAACATCAGCAATTGAAATTAAATTTAATTTATAGGGAAGATCAAATACTCTATCAGCAATAGCAAATCCATAAACATGAGTTTTACCCATGAAACCACTACCAATAACTCCAATATTTAAATTAGGTTTTGAAAAATTCATATTTTTACACCATTAACAATTAAACTCGAATCTAAAGAACCATCATAATAATCTAGAATATTATTAATTGATTTTATAGACATTCGCTGAGCAGCCTCCTGACTTAAACCCGCTTGGTGAGGAGTAAATATCACCTGTTTATATTTGAAAAGAAAATGATTTTTTTCTACAGGTTCACTATCAAACACATCTAATCCTACACCAGAAATTATACCTTCTTGGATTCCATCTTTTAATACTTTTTCCTCAATCAACTCTCCACGTGCAGTATTTATTATAACTACACCATGTTTTAAATATTGGGAATTTTCTTTTGTAATAATTGGTTTATCTACTTTTGGTAAATTTAGAGAAATGCAATCTGCATTACATAATGCAGTGGTTAAGTTTTGAAAATGTCGTATTTCATATTCATCAAATTTATTTTGTATATATGGATCATAAACATGAATATTCATTCCAAATGCTTTAGCTAGCTTTCCTAACTTCTTACCTATACGTCCAAACCCAATTATAAGTAGATTCTTACCGTAAAGCTCTCTTGGTTCATAATTGTTCCTGTAATTCCAAAGAGAATTTCTAGTCGAAAAATCAGCCAAAATTATTTTTTTAAAGACTGAAATAATTAACATCATAGTATGTTCGCTTACTGAAGTTGAATTCACATCCCCAACTATTGTAAGCGGGATATTTCTTTTCTTTAATTCTTGATAGTCAACATTGTCATATCCAACCCCATGTCTAGAAACTATTTTTAACCTTTTGGCTTTTTCTATATGATTTTTTTTTAAAGTCTGAGTTCGGATAATTAGTGCATCAGCATTTTTCAAGTAAGGTAAAAAATTTTCATTTGATACCTCTTTCAAATAATCAATTGAATATTTTGGATTTTGTTTAATAATTTCTAATCCTGATGGGTGAAGTTCTCCAGCTATTAAAATATTAGGCATTACTAAAAATTCCTATCAGGAAATCATGAATCTAAAAAAGGTTTCTAGTTTTTTTGACTACATGATTTGCCATTTCTGATAATAGTTTCACATCAGAATTTACTGTTACTAAGTCGAAACCCCACTTGACTGCTTTTGCAGCATATTCTGGACTTGCACAATGGATACCAGACAAAATATTTGCTTTTTTTGCTTCATTTAATATTTCTTTAAAAGCATCAATGACTTCGACTTCGGTTCGATCCATCCCAGGGCCCAAATCACCATCTGATAGCCCTATCCCTAAATCTGAAGGTCCAATATAAACTCCTGACAGTCCTTTCGTATTAACAATTGAATTGATATTTTGAAATGCTTCTTTTGTTTCTATCATTGCTAAAGATAATATTTTACTATTAGCATCTTCCCAATAAGCATTTCCAGAAGAATACAATGCCCTAGTTGGACCAAAACTTCTTTGTCCAAGAGGTGGATATCTCATATAAGATACAAATTCTTCTGCCTGCTTTTGGTTATTTATCATAGGACAAATTACACCCATTGCTCCTGCATCCATGGTTTTCATAATAATTTGAGGATCAAGCCAAGGAACCCTAACCATGGGTACAACCGGATACCTACCAATTGCCTGAAAAATAGAAAGAGCATCCTTATAATCATTTAATCCATGTTGCAAATCAACAGTAATAGAGTCATAACCACTTTCAGCTAATACTTCAGCACAAAAAGGTGAACTAGAAGACATCCAACTATTCAAAACTGGTTTTCTACTATTCCATAAATTTAAAATTTCATTTTCCATTACACTTACCTTTTTTTACTATTAATCTACCAGTTGTAATTAATAGAAATACTTTTTCTTTCCTTAAGAGATTTGTAAGCAGCATCTGCTATTACTAAAGCTTTAAACCCGTCTTCAAAACCTACATCAGTAGTACTATTTTGTTTTATAGATTTTATAAAAGATTTTAACTGCAAAGAAAAAGCTTCTTTATATCTTTCTATAAAAAAATATAAATAAGGTGAAGAGGTTTCTGAAAACTCTTTTTTATAAATTTTAGTTTGGTCTAAATTATGGTTCCCACTCTGTAGCATCCCATTTGAACCAAGTAACTCTACTCTTTGATCATAACCATAAACAGCAGTTCTAGAATTATTAATAAAGCATTGCTTTCCATCCATACAGGTTAGAATAAACATCGCAGTATCATAATCATTAATTTTATTCATCATTTTTGGATCAATTAATCTTTGGCCTGTAGCAAAAATCTCTACTGGATCTTCATCTAAATAGAATCTAGCTAAATCAAAATCATGGATAGTCATATCTTTAAATAATCCACCTGCAGATTTATAGTAATCTTCTGAAGGCATTTCAGGATCACGTGAGGTTATAATAACCTGGTTCAATTGACCAATCTTATTTTCCTTAAGTAACTTCTTTATTGCTGCATGGGAAGGATCAAATCTACGGTTAAAACCAATCTGAATAGGAAGATTTATATTTTTAATTCTTTCATAGCATTTGCGTATTCTATCTAGGCTTAGATCAATTGGCTTTTCACAAAATACTGGTTTACCATTTTTTAAAGCTTTCTCTATATAATCTGCATGAGATGAAGTTGCTGAAGCTATCAAAACAGCATCTAAATTATTATTATCAAATAATTCAAAATCATGATTGCAAATCTTTGCTCCTGTTTTTTTTGAAACTGCCTTTGCCAAGTTAGTATTTAAGTCAAATACAGAATCTAACATTACATCATTTTCATGATGCAATATATCTGCGTGCATTGAACCAATTCTACCACATCCAATAAGACCAAATTTCAACATAAACAATCTCCAATCAACTAAGGATATATAAAAAAAATTTTAATTACACAATTATTTAACAAAATATTTTTATTATTCTTGTCAATTTTAATGTGTTGCAATAACTTCAAAATCATAAATTTAGTAAGGAAAAAAACTATGGGAAAAAATACGATCAGATTAACAATGGCACAAGCTTTGGTAAAATACCTATGTAATCAATATATTTTAATTAATGATAAAAAAGAGCAATTATACGCCGGAGTTTTTGGTATTTTTGGACATGGAAACGTGACTTGTTTAGCTGAAGCTTTAGAACAAGTTAAAGATACACTCCCTACCTGGAGAGGCCAAAATGAACAATCCATGGCTCTAGCTGGTATAGCTTACTCTAAATCAAAATTAAGACAACAAATTATGGTTGCCACATCTTCAATAGGTCCTGGAGCAACGAATATGCTAACAGCTTCAGCTCTAGCACATGCTAATAGATTACCTCTTTTAATCATTTCTGGCGATGTTTTTGCGAATAGACGCCCTGATCCAGTTCTTCAACAACTTGAACACTTTAATAATCCAACAATTACGGCAAACGATGCTTTTAAAGCTGTTACTAGATATTGGGATCGAATTAGTCATCCTGAACAAATAATTCAGTCATTACCTCAAGCAACAGCAATGATGTTAGACCCTTCAGATTGTGGACCAGCTTTCATTGGACTTTGCCAAGATACACAAGAAATAGCTTACGAATATCCAGTTGAATTTTTTCAACCCAAAATTCACTCTATTTCCCGGCCAAGAGCTGACAAACAATATATTCAAGAAGCTATCAATCAAATTAAATCGTCCAAAAAACCACTCATTATAGCTGGTGGTGGCGTAAGATATTCTATGGCAAATGAAATTCTAAGAAATTTTGCTACAAAATTAAATATACCCATTTCTGAAACAATTGCGGGTAAAGGAACTTTAACACATAATGACCCAGTAAACATAGGTCCAATTGGTGTTGTTGGATCAACTTCTGCAAATTATGCCGCAAAAAATGCTGACTTAGTAATGGCTATAGGAACTAGATTACAAGATTTTACAACTGGTTCATGGACAAATTTTAAACGCTCTACAAAATTTCTGAATATAAATACTTCAAGGTGGGATGCCACCAAGCATTTATCAACTCCAATTGTTGGGGACGCAAAGGCCTGTATAGAAGAAATTTTAATAGGGTTAAAGGATTTTAAATTTGAAAATTCCTGGCTTAATACTACGAAGGAAGAATTCTCAAAGTGGAATAAATTAGTTGATGATTTACAAGCCCCTACGAACTCTCCAATTCCTACATATGCACAGGTTGTAGGATTAATTAATCAATCGTCAAAACCTGATACAACTATGGTGACAGCCGCAGGAGGATTACCAGGTGAAGTAAGTAAGGGTTGGAAAGTCAAAGACTTAAATACTTTTGATTGTGAATTTGGTTATTCCTGTATGGGATATGAAATTGCAGGTGGATGGGGAGTTGCTATGGCAACTAAGAATAAAAGTGTTCCTATAATTTTAGTAGGTGATGGATCTTACCTAATGATGAATTCAGATATATATTCAAGTGTTCTATCTGGTCATAAAATGATCATAATAGTATGTGATAACGGTGGCTTTGCAGTTATTAATAGATTACAAAACTTTAAAGGTGGCAAATCTTTTAATAATTTAATACAGGATTGCAAGGTAAAAAAACCATTTGCAGTAGATTTTGCAAAACATGCTGAATCAATGGGAGCATTAGTAAGACATTGTGAAAACTTGTCTGATTTAAGTAATGCAATGGAGTGGGCTTATTCCAACGAAAGAACTACTGTTTTATCAATTATTACAGATCCCTACACATGGACACCAGGCGATGCAGATTGGGATGTTGGCGTTCCCGAAACGTCTGAAAGACAGGAAGTTCTTAAGGCTAGAAAAGAACATGATAAAATTAGATCAAAACAAAGAGTGGGAATATAAATGAAAGCTAAAATTGGAATTGCACCTATTGCATGGTCTAATGACGATCTACCTGAATTAGGTGGACAAACTTCATTAGAAACTTGTCTTTCTGAAGCTAAGATAGCAGGATTCATGGGTGTTGAAACGGGTGGAAAATTTCCAAAAAATTCTAAAGAACTTAAACCAATTTTAGATCATCATGAAATTAATTTATGTGGAGGATGGTATTCGGGTACATTACTAGATAATGATTTAGAAGATGAAAAGTTAAAAGTAAGAACGCAAATGGATTTATTTATAGATTTAGGAGCTCCTTGCTTAGTTTATGGAGAAACTGCTGGAACTATTCAAAATATTAGAAATGCGCCCTTAAACTCAAGGAGAATTTTAAGTGATGAGGAATTTAAAAAATATGGTGAAAAAATCACAAAATTTTTTGAGTGGTGTGATTTAGAAGGAATGCCACTATCTTTTCATCATCACATGGGTACTGCTGTTGAAACTGAAAAAGATTTAGATAATCTCATGCAAAATACAAATGAAACTGTCAAACTATTGTTTGATCCTGGGCATATGGCTTTTGCTGGTGGGAATATAATTAATGTTATAAAGAAATATGGAAAAAGAATAAATCATTTTCACGCAAAAGACGTAAGGAATGAAGTTTTAAATAGTTTAAATAGAGAAAAAGACAGTTTTTTAGACGCTGTTTTAAAAGGAGCTTTTACTGTTCCAGGGGACGGATCCCTAAATTATACTGATATTATATCTAACCTTAAGGATGTTGGCTATGAAGGCTGGTTTGTTGTTGAAGCTGAACAAGATCCCAAAATCTGTCCCCCCTTGGAATATGCAATTATTGGATTTAATTCTTTGTCTCAATCTTTAAGAAGTTTAGATTACGAAATTATTAATGATAATATAAACAAATGATAAATACTTCCCATCCCTTTTACAAAAAAAAATGGGTTCGGGTTGCTATTCCAAGTATTTGTATTCTTTGGGCTGTCATAGAGTATTTAATTGGCTCGCAAAACTGGGCCTTATTTTTTGGTATAATTGGCGTCTACAGTGGCTTTGTTCTTTTAGTACGATATAGAAAAAGAGACGAAGAAAAAAAGAAAAAGTGAAATCAAGCAAGTTCTTTAGCAAGATCTCCAACTTCTGCTCCACCAGCCATTAACCTTCTAATATCATCTCCCTCTAAATCTTTTGATGTACCGCTACCTATTACTTCCCCTAGTGAAATAAAGGTATATCTATCAGCAATTAGTCGTGCGTGTATTTCGTTATGAGTAATCAAAATTATAGCAATATTACCAAGTTGTTGTACTTTTTTGATGGTTTTTAATACTTCCATTTGTTGTTTTTGACCCAAAGCAGAAGTTGGTTCATCTAAAATAAGCACTTTTGCACCAAAGTATATTGCTCTAGCAATCGCTAAGGTTTGTCTTTGTCCTCCAGACATAGTACCAACAGGTTGTTCGGGATCTTCTATTTTAATCCCAATTTTTGCCATTTCCTCTATAGCTATATTATGCATTTTTTTCATTTTTAAAATACCAAATGGACCATTACCAAACTTTAACTCTCTACCCAAAAAGAAATTTCTGGTCACAGAAGTTAAAGAATTAAGTGCTAAATCTTGATATACAGTTCCTATCCCTACTTCAGATGCATCACGTGGAGAATTAAATTTAGTTTCTTTTCCCTCAACTAAAATCTTACCTGAAGTTGGTTGATGAACTCCTGATAAAGCTTTAATTAGTGTAGATTTTCCAGCACCATTATCACCGAGAAGTGCATGAACTTCACCAGGATACACTTTTAGAGATACTCCATTTAAGGCAGTAAAAGATCCAAATTTTTTTACTAACTCTTTTGTCTCTATTAAGGGATTGGAATTAGGAACGGTCATATATTACCCATAATTCTTTTTCTAATATTCTCATTTAATAATGCCGAAGCGATAATTACAAAACCAAGAAAAACTCTATAAAAAGAACCATCAATACCAGGAATATAAAAGAATGCCTCTTTTGCAAGACCAAAAATAAAAGCACCAACTATAATTCCCAACACGGTCCCAAAACCACCGGTCATAACAATCCCACCAATTACAGCAGCTGCTATTGCTTCTAACTCTTTTAAATTTCCTTTTGCAGCATCAGAAGTATTAACCTCAAAAACCTGGCAAGTAGCAAATAAAGTAGCACAAAAGGCTGAAAACATAAAAAGTGAAATTTTAACTTTATTAGTGGGAACACCATTGGCCTGTGCAGCACTAAGGTTTCCCCCTGTAGAATAAATCCAGTTACCAACCTGTGTTTTACTTAAAACAATATAACATACTAGGGATAAAATAACCCAAATCATAACACAAGAATAAAGACCCGGGGCAAATTGATTACCAAAGTTGTTAACATTCCAATCGATTGGAAAATATAACCAATCAAAAATAGTTTCCAAGATATTACCACCAAAAAAGTCTGCTATTGGGCGTGCAGATCCTATTGTATCAATATAAGCCCTAGCTATATCAACTTCTGTAATTGATTTTGGTATAACTGGATCAATTTTAAAATTTTCAATTTTTTCCTGGATGGTTTTTATCATAAATTCATTATCAGAGGCTATGGCATTTTCCAATGCTTTCTCTAAAGGTTTTACGCCTTTCGCAATAAGAAGATCAGTTTTTGCTTCAGCAACACGCTGAGCAGTATATTCTAACCTTTCAGAAATTTTAGCGATTACATCTGATGGCAGATTCTTAACTATTGAAATTAGGTCCGTTTCAGGCAGATATTTAGCAGCCTCTCTTTCCATTTCACCATAACCAGGTAAATTAATAATATTCTTTATGTCTGGAATCTCAGTTACAGTTGTCGCTCCTTTAGCTTGATCTGGTCTATGATTAAATGATCTCAAAGAAACCTCTGTTAATCCTCTTAAAAAAAATAATCCCCCCAGAGTTACGATAAAAGAAGGCAGACCTGAACGTACGATTATAAATCCCTGAACCCAACCAAATGTCAAAGTAAAGCATAAGGTAATAAATATTGCTAAAGTTGGAGTTACATTTGGTATATGTAATAATGTGTAAAATTCTAAATGAGTTCCACCATCAAAAGAAATATATGGTATTACAATTGAAAATCCCCAACGTAAAGTCATTGCCATACAAGCACCAGCAAATCCAATCATAGAACCTATAGATAAATCAAATTCTCCTGCAATTATGAGCAGACCAGCTCCCAATGCAATTATTCCAAGTTGAGAAATTACTCTTAAATTATTTCTTATTCCAAGAGCGTTGAAACCTTCTCCTGCGAACGGATTCCATGTAGTTTCAGATGCTGGTATTGAAAAATAACCTAGCATGCCAAACAGTAAAATCATTACACCTATAGGGCCAATTTCTGGTCTGGAAATCAAAGTTATAAGGCTGCTTTTGGGATTATGCCTGTCAGACTCTTTCCTAGAATTTTCTGATGAACTCATTTTTTTTACCAAAAAAAAGTGGGTGAAAAAATCACCCACTTTTCAAAAATATTAAGAATTATCTATCAACACCTGCCAAAGAGGCAACTGAGGAAGCATTACTCTTATCAACAAAACCTGGTCCAGAAGGAATATTTGCACCTGGAAGTAGACCAGCACCAGTGTTATGTAGATGTAAAACAATTATTGGCATATAACCCTGTAGTCTCTGCTGTTGGTCAATTGTGTATTGAACCTTTCCAGCATTAATCAAATCCATAACTGGTGGACTTAGATCAAAACAAGAATGGTGAACACTCATTCCCAATTCATCAATAGCTTGCTGAACACCAACACAAACGTGTGGACCAACTGAGAGAACAGCATCTACATCAGGATTAGCTTGAAGACCAGCTGCAGCTCTTGTTGGTATAGTAGCAGGATCGTTTGAACTATCAAAGTTAGTTGTAGGAATAGCTTCAGCATATCCACCACATCTATCCGTTAAAGCTGTATTATATGCTTCTTGAATGAAACAAATACCTTTAGTTGCACCTTCAGCTTTAGCTCTTTCGCCAGCTTTTTGACCAGCTAAAAACTCTGGCTGACCCACGTGCATTAGGGCTCCCAGTGAAGCTGATGACTCCAAACCAGAATTCATTGTTATTACAGGTATTCCAGCTGCTACAGCATCTTTAATCGCCTGTCCTAACGCATCTGGATCTGGTAAAGAAACAACTAAACCATCTGGCTGTGTTGCAGCTGCTGCAGCAATTGATTTTGCCATGTCAGCCATATCACCAGAAGGTGTAAAGATATATTCGAAGTCAGCTCCAACTGCACGAGCCGCATCTTCTCCACCCTTTTGAACTACTGGCCAAAATGGATCTTTACCTTCTCCATGTGTAACCATGACATAACGCTCAGCATGAATAGAGCTTGCTAATGCAAAAATTGCTGCAAAAGCGATAATGAGTTTTTTCATTTGTATCTCCCTTAATGTAAAAAACTTTAGATTTTGAAATACATATCTCTCTATATGCATTGCAAGAGTAAACAAGTTGTAAAAAAAAAATTCAAGTCCTTTTTCAAAAATATTTTTTTTTTGAATTAGTGCTTAAAAAATGGCCATTTTTTTTGAAGTAGATAAGCTTTTTCGATAACAAATAAGTATGGGTTTTTTTATATTTGCTTATTAAAAATTTTTTTAAATTTTACTTTTTGTAATTCTTACTTGACCCTTAACTAAAGTAATTTAACATCGATTAGATAATCAGCTTTTTATTATATATTCTACTTACTTTATTAGCTGCAAGTAGCATTAAATCGTTGGAAAAAATAGTTAATAAAAATAAAGAAAATAAATAAGACAGAACTAGAAATTAATAAATGAAAACCTATAATTTCAAAAATATGGAATTTCAACTATGAAATTTTCAAAATTAACAGATCGTATTTCTGACCTTGGATCGGATAAATGGTTATTACATTTAGAAGCTAGAAAACTAAAAAAAAATAATCCCAATATAATTGAATTAACGATAGGTGAACCTGATCAACCCCCTCCTGAAGAACTAATAGAGAAATGCTGTGATTCCATGCGATCTGGTAGAACTAAATATTCTAATGGGAGAGGTGAGGAAATTCTTCTTGATGCTCTTGTACAAAAATACCAAAAAAGAACTCCTTTAAAAGTTACAAGAAATAATTTTTTATGTTTACCTGGAACTCAAACTGCTTTGTTTGCAACAGTAATGTGCTTGACTGAAGAAGAAGACGAAATTTTGGTGGGCGATCCATACTACGCTACTTATGAAGGTATAATTAAATCTTCAGGAGCAACAATTATCCCAATCCCTTTACATGAAAAATATGACTTTTCATTACAGGAAAAAGATTTTCGTATAAAAATAACTAGTAAAAGTAAAGCTTTACTTCTTAATTATCCTCATAATCCAACAGGTGGTATTTTAAGAAAAAAAGATTTATCCGAATTGGCTGATATTGTTAAAAAACATAATTTATGGATTATATCTGATGAGGTTTATGAAGAACTCATTTTTAAAGAGGATTTTGTTTCTCCTCTGGAAATACCTACTCTAGCTGAAAGAACAATAGTTGTATCTTCAATTTCAAAAAGCCATGCATCACCAGGTTTTCGATCAGGATGGGTTTTTGCCTCTGAAGAAGTTATTAATAAAATGTTACCATTAGCAGAAACTATGCTTTTTGGAAATCAACCTTTTATAGCTGATATGACGGCTTATGCTATTTCAAACAAAAGTCAAACCGCCTTAAAAATGAGAACAGATTATCAGCGAAGGGCTAAGTTAATTTGTAAAAAACTAGCTAATACAAAAAATATTCGTCCTATTATGCCAAAATCAGGTATGTTTATTCTTATAAAACTAGAGCTTAAAGATTTTAATGATGAAAAATTTGCCTGGAACCTTCTTCATTCAGAAGGTGTTGCTGTGATGCCAGGCTCTTCATTTGGTTTAAATGGAAAAGACTTTATTAGGTTAAGTCTGACAGTACCTGATAAAGAGTTAGAAAGAGCATGTGAAAGAATAGATGAATTTGTAAAAAAAATAGATTAATTTTATTTAATGATTGAAAAAGATAAAGAAAATAAGCATTCAACTATTGGGAGTTCTTTATTACCTATATTAGAAGAATATGGTGTAGATATTATTTTTGGAATACCTGGAGTTCATACTGTTGAAATTTATCGTGGTCTTCAAAAAACAAGTATAAAACATATTACCCCACGGCACGAGCAAGGTGCCGGATTTATGGCTGATGGATATTCTAGAGTAAGTGGCAAGCCTGCTGTATGCTTAGTAATAACTGGTCCAGGACTTACAAATATATTAACTGCCATGGCCCAAGCTCGAGCAGATTCTATTCCAATGCTTATTATTTCGTCAGTCAATCCTTATGATAATAAAAGAAAACACTCAGGATTACTTCACGAATTACCTCATCAACAAAAATTGTTAAAAAAAATAGCAATTAGTTCTTTTACAGTAAAAAAGACAAAAGATCTTCTTCCTGCAATTAAAAAGTCATTTTTAAAAATGCTTGAGGAAAGGCCAGGACCTGTTCACCTAGAAATTCCAACAAATGTATTAAATTACGAATACCTTAAATTGAAAAAAAATAATCTTTGTATTAAGAAGAAAAAAATCAAATCATCTGAAAAAAAAATAAATAAAGTTTCAAACTATTTAACCAATGCAAAATATCCAGTATTGCTCCTTGGTGGTGGCGCAAGAGGATGTGATGAATATATCCTTAAGATTGTAGAAAAATTAAGTCCCTATGTAATTACTACAATAAATGCGAGAGGTATTTTAGGGGATCATTCAATGTGCATTCCTGCAAGTCCAACCTTAAAAACGGTTAGAAAAGAACTAAAAAAAGCAGATGTAGTGCTGGCGGTTGGTACAGAGTTTGGAGAGACAGATTATGATATGTATAAGGATGGCAATTTTCCTAAATTAAAAAAATTAATTCGGGTCGATATAAATAAAACTCAACTAACAAAAAATATTCAACCTCATTTGTCAATAAGGAGTGATGCAATTCATTTCTTTAAAAAATTGTCTGAGATTTTGTTGGTAAAAAAGCATTATAAAAAGTCATCTTTACAAACTCCTCAAACAGCAAAAATAATTAGAAAACTTTGTTTGAAAGAGATTGAACCCAAATTTAAAGTTCCACTTAATTTAATTTCAACAATATCAAGTAATTTCCCGGATGCGATTCTTGTAGGCGATAGTACTCAGCCAACGTATGCCGGTAATCTTTATACTAAAACATCAAAACAAGGCAAATGGTTCAACTCAGCGACGGGTTACGGTACTCTTGGCTATGCTCCTCCTGCATCTATTGGTGCTAAATTAGCCAAACCAAATAAACCAGTAATATGTATAGTAGGCGACGGAGGTTTACAATTTTCTTTAAGTGAACTGATGACTGCCTCAGAAGAAAAGATTGCTGTTATTTTTTTAATTTGGAATAACTTTGGCTATAAAGAAATTAAGGATTTTATGGTTTCAGAAAATGTGAATCCTATTGGAGTAGATATAAAACCTCCTAATCTCAAAATTCAAGCTGCTGCTTTTAACCTACAATATTATGGTTTGATTAATAGGAATAATCTAGTTAAAACTCTAAAAAAAACAATAAGGGAAGAAAAACCTTCAATATTAGAAATTTGTGAAAATGAATATTAGTTCCAAAGAATAAGGATCCAAATTATGTCTTTAAATATTAACTCTGAAGTATTTATAACTTGTGCTTTAACTGGATCCGGAAGTACACAAGAAAAAAGTAAATTTGTTCCAAGATCACCAAAAGAAATTGCTGATGATGCTATATTGGCTGCTAAATCAGGTGCTTCTATAGTACATTGTCATGTTAGAGATCCAAACACAGGAGTCCCCTCTAGGAAATTAGAATATTATAAAGAAGTTACTGATAGAATAAGAAATTCAAATACAGACGTCGTTTTAAATCTTACTGCAGGAATGGGAGGAGATATGGTTTTTGGACCAACTTCTAATCCTTTAAAATTAGGAAAAGGTACAGATATGATAAGTGCAGAGGAAAGGGTAGAACACATTGCTTCTTGTTTACCTGAAATATGCACATTAGATTGTGGAACCATGAATTTTGCTGAAGCTGACTATGTGATGACAAATACTCCCGGAATGCTTGAAAAAATGGGAAAGCTAATAACTGACTTTGGAGTTACTCCAGAAATAGAGGCATTTGATACAGGACATCTTTGGTATGCAAAACAATTAGTATCAAATGGAATATTAAAAAACCCTGCTCTTGTTCAACTTTGTATGGGAATTCCTTGGGGAGCACCAAATGATTTAAATACATTTCTGGCCATGGTTAATAATGTTCCTAAAGATTGGACTTGGTCTGCATTTTCACTTGGGAGAAATCAAATGCCTTATGTAGCAGCTGCAGTTTTAGCGGGTGGGAATGTAAGAGTTGGTTTAGAAGATAATTTAATGATTTCGAAAGGAAAGCTTGCAACGAATAAAACATTGGTAGAAAAAGCAGTAGAAATAATTGAAAATTTAGGCGCTAAAATTCTAACACCTAATGAAGTAAGAAATAAACTTAATCTTACAAAAAGAGCCCCAAATTGAGTAATAAAATTCACAATGTTGCGTGTATTGGATGTGGAACTATTGGTGCAGGATGGGTTACAAGGTTTTTAGTTAATCAGATAAAAGTAAAAATATATGACCCTACACCTTATGCTGAAACTAGATTAGAAATTGTAATAAAAAATACTAAAAGGGCTTATAAAAATCTTTTTCCTAATGAAACAATTAACTTTAAAAATTTCGAATATTTTAATGAAATTTCTCCTGCGATAGAAAATGCTGACTTAATCATAGAAAGTGTTCCTGAAAGACTAGATATAAAACAAAAAATCTTTAAAAATATTGAAGAGGTTTGTTCAAACCAAACAATTATAGCTTCATCAACTTCTGGTATAAAACCAACAGATTTACAAAATGAAATGAAAAATCCTGAAAGATTGATGGTAACACATCCTTTTAATCCCGTTTACCTTATACCTTTAGTAGAAGTAGTTGGAGGAAATAAAACAGAATATAAATTTATAAAAAAAATTATTGATTTTTTTAATTCAATTAATATGCAACCTATTCATTTAAAAAAGGAAATTGAAGCTTTTGTAGCTGACAGGCTTCTAGAGGCCATTTGGAGAGAGTCTCTATGGCTCATTAAGGATGGAATTTGTACAACTAGTGAACTTGATGATATTGTTCGCTATGGATTTGGTCTTAGGTATGCACAAATGGGGGTTTTTCAAACTTACAGGACAGCAGCAGGTGAAGGAGGAATGAGGAAATTTCTAGAGCATTTTGGTCCTTGTTTAACATGGCCATGGACTAAACTAATGGATGTACCTGAATTTAATGATGAGCTTATAGATCTAATTACTTATCAGTCTGATAAACAAGCTAATGGATTAAGTGTTACTGAACTTGAACAAATTCGTGATAAAAATTTAGTTGAAATTCAAAAAGCATTAGAAAAAAATAATTATGGTGCAGGAAGATTAATAAAAAAAGCTAGGGTTAAAAAAAGTCCTTAGTTTAATTGGAGATAGTAAATGGAATTTAGTTTGAGTGAAGAACAAAAACTCATTATCGATACAACAAAAAAATTTGTGGAATCTGAACTATTCCCGCACGAAGAATTAGTTGAAAAAACTGGAAATTTGCCAATGGATCTTATAAAAGAAATCCAAGCAAAAGCAATCAAAACTGGTATATATGCAGCTAACATACCTGAAGAATTTGGTGGAGGTGGATTAGATACTTTAACCTGGCTTCTATATGAAAAAGAATTAGGAAAAGCAAATTATGCTTTACATTGGACATGTGTTGCAAGACCTTCAAATATTTTATGCGCTGGGACAAAAGATCAAAAAGAAAAATATTTAAAACCCTGTATAGAAGGTAAAAAATGGGATTGTTTAGCAATGACAGAACCTAATGCGGGTTCTGATCTAAGAGGTATGACAGCCTCTGCTAGAGAAACGACTTCAGGAGATTGGGTATTGAATGGGACAAAACATTTTATAAGTCATGCAGATATTGCTGATTTTACTATTGCTTTTATGGCTTCAGGAATTGAAGAAACTAATAAAGGTCCAAAAAAGTTAATAACTGCTTTTTTTGTAGATAAAGGCACACCAGGTTTTAATGTAAGGGAAGGATATGATAATGTATCACATAGAGGTTATACGAATTCCATATTAGAATTTTCTGATGTTAAAGTGCCAAAGGAGTCAATACTTGGTGAAGTACATAAAGGATTTGAAGTAGCAAACAAATGGTTAGGAGCAACTAGACTTCAAGTTGGAGCAACCTGTTTAGGAAGAGCCGAAAGAGCTTTTAATCATGCCATAGAATGGGCGGCAACAAGGCAGCAATTTGGACAACCAATTGGAAAGTTTCAAGGAACATCATTTAAACTATCAGATATGGCAATGGAACTGAAGGCTGCTCAATTACTTATTTTAGAAGCAGGTTGGAAGTATGATCAAGGAATAGCAACAGATTTAGACATGGCAATGGCAAAACTTAAAGCATCAGAAATGTTGGCTATGGTTTCTGATGAAGCAATACAAATTCATGGTGGTATGGGTTTGATGACTGAACTTCCGTTAGAAAGAATATGGAGAGATGCAAGACTTGAAAGGATTTGGGAAGGAACATCAGAAATTCAAAGACATATTATTTCTAGGTCACTACTTAGGCCATATGAAAATTGATGTCTTCTTATAACCTGAAAAGATTATTACAACCAAAATCTATTGCACTATTTGGTGGATTATGGGTTGAAAATGTTGCAACTCAAATAAAAAATTCTAGTTTCAATGGAGACGTTTGGCCAATTAATCCCAGAAGAAAATTTATTGCTGGGTTTAAATGTTTTAAAGATATTTCGGAATTACCAGGTGTACCTGATGCAGCATTTATTGGTGTAAATAGAAATAAAACTTTAGAAATTTTAGAAAAACTAGATGGCATTGGTTGTGGTGGTGCAACTTGTTTTGCTGCAGGTTTCTCTGAAGTAGATAATTATGGAAAAGAGTTACAAAAAAAACTTTCACAAGCGTCAAAAGATATGCCTTTCTTAGGTCCTAATTGCTATGGTTTTTTGAATTATTTAGATCATGTTTATATGTGGCCAGATCAACATGGTGGAAAGGAGTTAAAAAAAGGAGTAGCCATAATCGCTCAATCATCTAACATAGCAATAAATCTCACAATGAATACTAGAAGTACTCCGATTGCTTATATTTTAACAACTGGAAATCAAGAAAAAATTGATGTTTCAGATCTTGGACTAGCAATGATAAGTGATAAAAGGGTAAGTGCAATAGGTATGTATGTTGAAGGTTTTAAAGATATAGAGAAATTTGAAAAAATGGCTTTTGTTGCGTTGCAACATAATATACCAATTATTGTTCTAAAATCTGGTAAAACAGCTTTAAGTAAAAAACAAAGTTTTTCCCATACAGCTTCAATAACGGGTGACTCTGACATTTCATCTGCTTTCTTAAAAAGATTAGGTATTATAGAGGTTGATGATTTAGAGTTATTTTTAGAAAGTCTAAAAGTTTTAAATTTTAATGGAAGACTAGAAAAAAATACTATAGTTTCTGTAAGCTGTTCTGGTGGAGAGGCAAGTTTAGTATCAGACCTAAGCGAAAATATGTCATTAAAATTTCCAAAATTTTCAAAAGAAAAATCAGGTAAAATTCGTAACACTTTAGGTGAACTTGTTACAATTAGTAACCCACTTGATTACCATACTTTTATCTGGGGTGATCAAAAAAAAATGAATGAATTATTTATCACTATTTGCGAGAATACAAAAGATTTAGTTTTATTTGTTTTTGATGTTCCTAGGAGTGACAAATGTGATCCTAGTAGTTTTAACTGTGGGATAAAAGCCATAATCAATGCCAAGAAAAAAACTAATGCTAGAATAGCTGTAATTGCCTCTATAGCAGAGAGTATGACTGAAGAGTTGGCTGAAATTTTTATCAAAAACAAAATTCTACCATTAGGTGGACTTAAAACTGGACTTAAAGCTTTAGAAATCTCAAATAAAAGTTTTTTATCTTCAATGCAAGTAGAGGGGACAAAAGTATTACTCAAAAAAAGAACTTCCCAATATGATAAGAAATTTCTACTTGAAATAGATTCAAAAATTATTCTTAAAAAATTTGGAGTACCAATCCCTAAATCGCTTATAACAAATAAATCAAATTTAAAAAAAAATAATTATTCCATAAATAAACTTAAATTTCCAATTGTTTTAAAAGGTACAGGAAGCAACCATAAAACAGAAAATGGATTAGTTTTTCTAAATATAAAATCCAAAGAGGAATTGATTAACATTCAAAAAAAAATGAATAAGATTAAAGGAGATATCTTAATTGAAGAAATGATAGGACCAATTAGTTTGGAACTCTTAATTGGTATCACAAAAGATGAAACTGGTTTATTTGCTTTAACTATCGCACAAGGGGGGATTTACAGTGAATTATTCTCCAAAGCAGTTAATTCCAAAGAATTAATTATTTTACCAGCAAGTAAAAATTCTATTCAAAAAGCTCTAAAATCTTTGGCTATCTATCCAATTTTTCAAGGATACAGAGGTCTTCCAAAAGCTAATTTGAAAAAAACTATTGAAGTAATTATGAAAATATCATCTCTTATTGAAGAAAATGACAAAAATTTTGAAGAAATCGAAATCAACCCCCTCATTATTACACCAAAAAATGCATATGCAGCAGATGCCTTAATTTCAATACAAAGTAACTCTTGAGGTTCATATGAAAAAAAATAAAGTTTCACATCTTAACCTAGAAGAAGGACCTATTAAAACAAAAACTATAGGTAAAATTTTAAAAATTATCATTGATAGACCAAAAGCAAACGCTATTGATCTTAAGACTAGTAGGTTAATGGGAGAGATCTTTAAATCATTTAGAGATGATAACAAATTAAGAGTAGCAATATTGACTGCAGCTGGAGAAAAGTTTTTTTGTCCGGGATGGGATTTAAAAGCTGCTTCTGAGGGTGATGCTGTTGATGGTGACTATGGTGTTGGAGGATTTGGAGGCCTTCAGGAACTCCCAAATATGAATAAACCGGTCATTGCAGCAGTTAATGGTATTTGTTGTGGTGGTGGATTAGAAATAGCTTTGTCTTGTGATATTATATTAGCAGCTGAGACTGCAACATTTGCTCTCCCTGAAATTAATTCAGGTACCGTAGCTGATGCTGCATCTATAAAACTACCAAAGCGTATCCCTTATCATATTGCTATGGAAATGCTAATGACTGGCCGTTGGATTAATGCAGAAGAAGCGGCAAAGTGGGGACTAATTAATCATATAATTAATCAAAAAAATTTAATGCAATATGCCCTAAAAATGGCTAGAAATATTGCAGCTGGACCGCCTCTAGTTATGTCAGCCATCAAAGAGGTTGTAAGGGAAGCCGAAGCAGCCAAATTTCAAGATACATTAAATAAAATTACTAAAAGACAACTTTCAACTGTTGATAATTTGTATGGATCTGAAGACATATTAGAGGGACAAAGGGCATTTGTAGAAAAAAGGAAACCTAATTGGAAAGGAAAATAGCTAAAAAAAAATTTAAAATTTTAATGGTTTGTCTAGGTAATATCTGTCGCTCTCCTATGGCACAGGGAGCAATGGAGTTTATGGCCAAGAAAAATTCTTTATCATTAATTGTGGACAGTGCTGGAACTCAAAACTGGCATTTTAATAAATCACCAGACCAGAGAGCCCAGAATGTTGCAACTAGCAAAGGTTGGAAAATTAGTTATCAAAAAGCTCGGCAAATTTTATCCAGTGATTTTAACAATTTTGATTTAATAATAGGAATGGATAAAAGTAATATAGCAGATATTGAAAAAATAAGACCTAAAAATTCAAAAACACCAGTTATGCTCTTATTAGATTTTTCCAACATCAAGAATAAAAATTTACCAGATCCTTATTATACCAATGATTTTGAAGGTGTCGCAAAAATGATAGAAATTGCATGTGATAACTTGTTAGTACAATATTTTAATTCATAACTAAAAAGGTATAAAATGATCAAATGGGGAATACTTTCTACTGCTAAAATTGCAACTGAACAAATAATACCTGCAATATTAGAATCAAAAAATTCTATCATTTATGGAATTGCTAGTAGAGATTTAAAAAAAGCAAAAAAATTAGTAAAACAGTTTGATATAAAGGAAGCTTTTTCTTCTTATAAAGATATATTAAATTGCAAAAAAATTGATGCTATATATATACCACTACCAACATCACAACATATTGAATGGTCAATTTTTAGTTTAAGAGCACAAAAGCATGTGTTATGCGAAAAGCCAATTGCTTTAAATGTGAAAGAAATAGATAAACTAGATTTAGAAATAAAGAAATCCAACAGAATATTCTCTGAAGCCTTTATGGTTTATTATCATCCTCAGTGGAAAAAAGTAAAAAAATTAATTTCAGATGGTGAAATTGGAGATTTAAAACATGTACAAGGATGTTTTACATATTTTAATATAGATCCAAAAAATATGAGAAATATACCGGAACTAGGCGGTGGAGTTTTACCTGATATCGGCGTTTACCCATTAGTAACAACCAGAATGGTGACTGATCAAGAACCAATAAGTGTAAGATCAAAAATTGAATATGACAAAAAATTTAAGACGGATATATACGCTAGTGTTGAAGTAAATTTTAAACATTTTGATCTAAGCTTTTATGTTAGTACACAAATGTCTTTAAACCAAAAAATGGTATTTCACGGGAATAAAGGAAAAATTGAAGTACATTCACCATTTAATGCAAGATTATATGGTGACGCAATAGTCTCACTAAGTAGATCTGATAATAATGAAAAAGTTTATTTTCGTTTTGGAGAAACAAATCAGTATAGATTACAAATAGAGGCCTTTGCCCAAGCAATCAAAAAAAATGATTCTAGTGATTTGTTCTCAATTACAAATTCACGGAATAATCAAAAAATAATTGATAAAATTTTTCAATCACACAAAATAAAAAAAACAGTTAAAATTTAAATGTTTGTTGGTTGAGGTTAAAAAAAATTTCACTCACTAGAATTTGAAAAAATAAACCCCAGAAAGTTTAACAAAATTTGTGCTGCCAAAATTGCTGTGCTGTCAGTTGGATCGTAATCAGGGGCTACCTCAACTATATCTATACCAATTATAGAGTTCTGAACTGTGATACTTTGAAGAAGTTCTAAAACTTCATAATATAAAAAACCACCATGACTTGGAGTGCCTGTGCCTGGAGCAATTGATGGACAAAAAGCGTCTATATCTATTGTAACATAGAGTCTTTTTCCTTTTGGAATTCTCTTAGCAATATTTTTCATTCCAATTTTTCTTGCTTGTCTTACTGAAATAATATCACTACCCATTTCCCTTGCTTTTTCATAACCTTCTTTTGCAGTCGAAGAAACATTTCTTATTCCAACCTGGGTTAAACCTGAAACATAGTCTTTTTCTGCAGCTCTTCTCATTGGATTCCCATGACCATATCTGACACCATGTCTTTCATCTACAAAATCAAGATGTGCATCTATTTGCAAAATATGAAAGGAACTTTCATCTTTATATGCTTCAATACAAGGTATATTTATAGAATGGTCACCACCAATAACTACTGGTAAACTTTTTGCATTTAGAGCAGCTTTAACAGCTTTACAAATATTATGATGGCTTTTTTCTGTATCAGTATGAACAATGTCAGCATCGCCAAGATCTACTATTTTGACAGATTTATCCAAATAAGTTTTTTCATCTTCATGATCATAAGCACCTGCGTGTCCAAATGAAAATAATGTTGATGCTTCTCTTACGGCACGAGGTCCAAATCTTGCACCTGGCCTAAACTGAGTACCAAAGTCAAAAGGTGCACCTATAATAGAAACATCCGCTCTAAAATTATCCCAATTCTTTATATACTCTCTTTTTGCAAATGTAGAAATCCCAACAAAAGGTAAATCTAATCTTCCGTTATCATAATTATTAGAAATTGTAGTACCTCTTTTATTAAAATTTTCGTTTTAAGATTTTTTCAATTATGTATATTTAATATAAATTAAAAACTTAATCTACTCATCATTATAAAATCAATGTTAAATAATTTTACAAAAAATTCTATTGTTACGGATATTGGGAAAATTATTTATTACAAAAGGGGTGATGGTCCGCCTGTATTGTTGCTACATGGCTATCCACAATTTAGTTTAATGTGGGAGGAATCTGCGCTCCTCTTATCGCAAAAATATACAACTATTATCCCTGATTTAAGAGGATATGGTGAATCTGCAAAACCAAAAGGATTACCTGACCACTCCAATTATTCTAAACGAGCAATGGCAAATGATCTTATACAAATCATGGATAGTTTAAAATATCAAACATTCTCTGTGGTGGGTCATGATAGAGGTGGAAGAGTAGCTCACAGATTATGCAGAGATTTTCCCAATAGAACAGATAAAATGGTAGTACTTGATATTTGTCCAACTTTAGACATGTATAAAGCTACAAATAGCGAATTTGCTTTTGGTTATTTCCATTGGTTTTTTTTAATACAAAAATATCCGTTACCAGAAAAATTAATAGCTAATAATGCATCTATATGGTTGGATGACTGTTTTAATAGATGGTCGGGCGGTTTCAACTTTAGAAAAAAAAAGGAGGTATATTTGGAAAAGTTTAATAACCCTGAAACTATTCACTCAACATGTGAAGATTATAGAGCAAGTTTTAGTATCGATTTAGTGCATGATAAAGAAGATGCTGAAAAAAAATTAAATATTCCTATTCTAGTCTTATGGGGAAAACATGGCTTGATAAACAAGTGCTTTAATCCCATTGAAATTTGGCAAAAATATTCAGAGAAAGTTGTTATTGGAGAATCTCTAAATTGTTATCATTTCATACCAGAAGAGATCCCAAAAATTTTAGACAAAAAACTTAAGCAATTTTTGAAATAGAATTTTAATTTGGACCTCTTAGATTTCTTCTCAAGATTTTTCCAGTACTAGTAGTTGGGAGTTTTTTTACAATTTCTACTTCTCTAGGATATTCATGAGCAGATAAATTCTTTCTTACAAAAGATTGTAATTCTAATCTTAAAACTTTACTGTCTATAAATCCTTTGTTTAAAACTATAAAAGCTTTTACGATTTGTGTTCTTAATGAGTCTTTTTTACCAATTACGGCAGCCATACTAACTGAAGGATGCCTCATTAAACAATCTTCAATTGGTCCTGGTCCAATTCTATATCCTCCAGATGTAATTACATCATCATCTCTTGCTACAAATCTAATCCAATTATCTTTTTCAATGACCCCCTTATCACCTGTAATCATCCAGTCATTAATATATTTTTCATTAGTTGCATTAGTGTTATTCCAATATCTTAAAAACATTTGTGGAGAACCTTTTTTTATTGCGATTGTACCTAATTGACCCTTTTTACATTTTATTCCATTTTGATCTATTACACTCACAATATTCCCTGGTACTGGTGGTCCTACAATCCCAGGTCTAGGTTTCATTATTTTAGAACATGATGAAAGCACTAAATTGCATTCGGTTTGACCATAAAATTCATTTATATTTACTCCTAATACTTTCTTACCCCAATCCAAAAGTTCTGTACCTAATGGTTCACCACCACTAGCTACTGATTTTAAAAATAATTTTTTTGATGTTGTCTTTGGTATTGCAGTTCTTAACATTTTTAAGGCAGTAGGAGGTAAAAAAGAACCTGTTACTTTAAATTCTGACATTAATTGAATAGCTTTTAATGCATCAAATTTTTCAAACCTGTAAGCTAAAACAGGCACTCCATGATGTAATGATGAAAATAAAATATTTAATAGACCACCAATCCAAGCCCAATCTGCTGGTGTCCATAATAGATTATATATTTTATTTTTATAGGTTGAAAATAGATCAAGATAAAAGTCAAATGCTGGTAAGTGACCAAGTAAAACACGATGGGCATGTAAAACGCCTTTTGGTGGACCGGTAGTACCAGACGTATAAAGAAGCAGAGCAGGATCCTCTGAGTTTGTCTTTTCTATAATAAATTCACTAGATACATTAATTTCTGAAAAATTTATTGTGATACTTTTTAATTTTTTAATATTACCTTCAATAGTAAAAATAATTAATTCCTTCTGAAGATCGTTTCCCATACTTCTGATTTTTTTTGCACCTGACTCATCTGTTATAATGGTTTTAATTTTTGCATCAGAAATGCGATATTCTAAAGCATCTGGACCAAAGAGTAAAAAAAGGGGAACAGATATAGCACCAATTTTGAAAACTGAGATATGCGAGACTAAGCATTGTAGCGATTGAGGGAGTAATATTCCTACCCTATCAAATTTCTTAACTCCAAAACTTTTTAAATAATTTGCAACTTTATTTGAGAACAAATTTAATTCTTTAAAATTAGTTGTATTAATTTTTCCTGAGGGTAGCAAATCAATTATAGCAGGATTTTCTGGGGTGTTTTTTGACCATTTTTCACAAATATCATAACCAATATTATAAATTTTTGGGATATCCCACTGAAATTTATCGTATAACTCTTTATAAGTTAAATTTTGGTACTGCATATTTAAAATAAAAAATTCTTAATTTATTTTGTTTCTTCAAAAATTTCACGACCAATCAAAATTCTTCTAATTTCAGATGTACCTGCTCCAATCTCATAAAGCTTTGCATCCCTTAGAAGTCTTCCTACAGGATAATCATTTGTATAACCATTCCCACCAAGACACTGAATAGCATCTAATGCAACCTGTGTAGCTTTTTCTGCAGAATAAAGAATACATCCTGCAGAATCTTTTCTTGTTATTTTTCCTTTATCACACGCTTCAGCGACACGATATACATAAGATTTACACGCATTATATGTTGTATACATGTCAGCTATTTTAGCTTGCATTAGCTGGAAACTACCAATGGCCTGTCCAAATTGTTTACGCTCATGAACGTATGGAACAACTGTATCAAGAGCAGAAGCCATAATACCTAAGGGTCCAGCAGCTAAAACAACCCTTTCATAATCTAAACCTGACATTAGAACTTCAACTCCTTTTCCTTCTTCCCCCAGAATATTTTCAAAAGGTACCTCACAATTTTCAAAAACTAATTCACAAGTATTAGAGCCTCTCATTCCTAATTTATCTAATTTTTCACCAGTACTAAAACCCTGCATTTCCTTTTCTATAATAAAAGCAGTTATACCTCTTGAACCTAAATTTTGACTAGTTTTAGCATAGACAATTAATGTTTCTGCATCTGGACCGTTAGTTATCCACATTTTATTTCCGTTCAAAATAAACCGGTCATTTCTTTTCTCTGCATTTAATTTCATTGAAACAACATCTGAGCCAGCACCAACCTCTGACATTGCTAAAGAACCCACTTTGTTCCCAGAAATTAAATCAGGTAAAAACTTCTCTTTTTGCAATTCATTACCACAACGGAAAATCTGATTAACACAAAGGTTAGAATGAGCGCCATATGACAAACCAACAGAAGCTGAGGCTCGACTTATTTCTTCTACAATTATACAGTGTGCTAGGTATCCTAAACCAGCTCCCCCAAAATCCTCTGATACTGTAACCCCTAATAGACCTGCATTCCCCATTTTTTCCCAAAGTTGGTTAGGAAATTCATTTTCTTGGTCTATGGAATGTGCAATATCTTTTATTTCTTTTGTGGCAAACTGATTAGCCAGGTCTCTTAATGCAGCCAATTCTTTACTTAGCCCAAAATCGAGTGATCCCATAAACATAATGAATTTAACCTTTCATCTAATAACTTTAATATTTTTTAATAGTTTTAATCAACTTCAATAGCAATGGCGAGTGCTTCCCCACCACCTATACATATTGCGGCAACTCCCTTTTTTAAATCTCTTTGCTTAAGAGCGTTGATTAATGAAACTAAAATCCTAGCTCCAGAAGCGCCTATTGGATGACCAAGGGAGCACGCACCACCATTCACATTTATTTTTTCACGAGATATTTTTAACTCTTTCATAAAAGCCATGGGTACTACTGCAAATGCTTCATTTACCTCCCACAAATCAACTTCTTCAGTTGACCATTTGATCAATGATAACAACTTATGCGTTGCAGTTATTGGAGCTGTTGTAAACCAACCAGGCTCATGGGCATGTCCGGTATATCCTTTAATTCTAGCTTTTATTTTTAAATTTTTTTCTTCAGCATACTTTTGAGAACATATTACTAATGCTGCTGCACCATCTGAAATTGAAGAAGAATTTGCAGCTGTGACTGTGCCGTCATTTAAAAATGCCGGTTTCAAGGTTGGGATTTTTGTAGGATTACTTCTTTTAGGTTGTTGATCTTCAGTAATTAAAATTTCCTCTTTATTTTTTTTTGAAATTTTAACAGGTACAATCTCATTCTCAAAAAGACCCATTTTCTGTGCACTTAGGGCATTTTCCAGTGATTTAATCGCATATTCATCTTGTTGTATTCTTGTAAACTGATAATTTCTTGCGCAATCTTCAGCAAAAGAACCCATCAATCTACCTTCTTCATATGCATCCTCTAAACCATCTAGAAACATATGATCATACATTTTGGCATGACCAATTCTTGCCCCTTCTCTATATTTTTTTGAAAGGTAAGGAGCATTTGTCATACTTTCCATACCACCAGATACTAAAACATTATTTGTTTTGGCTTTAATTTGCTCTGAACCCATTATAACTGTCTTAAGTCCAGAACCACACATTTTATTTACTGTTACAGCTGGTATATACTTTGATAACCCTGCATTAAAACCCGCTTGTCTTGCTGGGGCTTGCCCTATCCCTGCTTGCAAAACACATCCCATAATTACTTCTTCAATATCATCAAAATTCACTCCTGATTCTAAAATTGCTTTTTTTATAGTCTCTCCTCCTAATTCAGGAGCAGAAATTTTAGATAAATCACCTTGAAAACTTCCTAGTGGAGTTCTTGCATACCCACTTATGACCACATCATTCATAATATTGTTTTCCTTATAACTAGATTTAAATAGTTATTACTTAATGATTTTAAAATAAACCTTTACGAATTAAAAAAATACAAACAATAATTATAACAGTAATTAAACATATGGAAATATGAAATGAAAAAATACAGTTGTTTTGATGTAATATTTGATAATCAGCTTGCACACATTATTCTGAATAGACCAGAAAAAAGAAATTCTATGACAACTGATTTTTGGAAAGAATTTCCTGAAATTGTATCAGATATAAATCAAGAAGGTATAATTAGAGTAATAATAATAAGTTCAACTGGACCACATTTTTGCTCTGGTCTAGATTTATCAATTTTCCAATCAGATCTTTTAGAAATAAATAAAGAAAAAGCAAATAAAGCAATACTTTTGAATAATTATATTGAAATTTTACAAAATGCCTTAAATATTTTACAGGAATGTCGAATACCTGTTATTTCAGCAATTCAAGGTGCTTGTATTGGAGGTGGTCTAGACCTAGTTTGTGCAAGTGATATACGCCTAGGTACCAAAGATAGCTATTTTAGTATTTTGGAGACTAAATTAGGCTTGGTAGCAGATATTGGAACATTCCCAAGACTAGTTAAATTAATTCCAGACGGATTAGTTCGTGAACTTGCATTTACAGGAAGAAATTTTAATTCCAATGAAGCAAAATTATCTGGTTTTTTGAATAATGTATACCCTGATCAAAAAAGTATGATAAATGCAGCATTTGAACTTGGCAAAGAAATATCCAATAATTCACCTACAGTAGTTTTTGGTTGTAAAGAAGCAATTAAATTTTCAAGAGACCATACTACTGTGGAAGGTTTAGATTGGATAAAAATGTGGAATTCGGCAATGTTCAACATGAAAGAAGTAGAAGAAAGCTTTAAAGCAAAAATTGAAAAACGTACTGGTAATTTTGATAATCTCCCAAAAAAAATAACTAAAATTAATTAATTTTTAGTTATCTTTTATCATCAATTATAATCCCATCTTTAGGTAACGTGTTCGGTTTTACTTTAATAATTTTGGCTCTAAGATTAATTATGTCTCTAAGGTTTGGTAAATAATCATAAGAATTATCCGGCTCAACTTCAATTTTTATAGTTAATTCGTCCTGATTATTAACTAAACTTATTTCAGCTCTTACCTTCTTAATTTCTTTATGCCTAGAAATGAATTCCTTTATTTGCTCAGGTCTTAAAAACATACCTTTAACTTTTGCAGCTTGGTCAGCTCTACCTCTCCAACCTACAATTCTTGTATTTGTACGCCCACATTTACTTTCACCTGGAGCAAAAGCTGACATATCTCCAGTTGCAAATCGAATAAGCGGATAATCTAAATTTAAATTAGTAACCAGTATTTCACCAATTTCACCAGGTCCTACATGTTCACCTGTTCCTGGAAATACAATTTCTACTATAACTCCTTCATCTACTATCAGTGGTTCATTTTCAATTGTTTCGGTAGCAATATTACCCAAATCGGCAGTAGCATAAGACTGCATACATTTTATACCACGTTCAGAATATGCCTTTCTTAGATCGGGAAATAATGGGCCACCTCCAACACAAGCAATATTTATATTCGATAAATCAAGATTTAGCTCATCACCCTTTTCTAAAATCTTAAATAGAAAATCTGGTGTACCCGCATAGACGTTAGTCTTTAAAAAAGATGCAGCTTTTGCCTGTAATTCTGTTTGACCAGTTCCAGCAGGTATTACTTTAGTTCCAATTTTTAAAGCACCTTCTTCAAACATCATACCTGCTGGAGTAAGATGATAAGAAAAACAATTTTGTAAAACCATTCCTTTCCTTACTCCTGTTGCATACAGGAATGGCGCAAAACGACCCCAATCTAGTCCTCTAGTACCTGGTTCATAAATGGGACCTGGTGATTGGAAAAAATGCGTAGTTTTCTGTTCTTCAGTCCTTTCAAAACCTCCAAATGGAGGAAACAATTTTTGTTTGTTTACAAGTTCAGATTTACGTAATACAGGTATTTTTTGTAAATCTTCTATACATCTGACTTCATTTGGATCAATACTTTCTAAATGATCTTTAAAACCCAAAGTTTTTTCTTTCGCGGTTTTTAATAATTTAGGTAAGAAAGTATTTATATATGATAACCTTGAATCATGTGTGCGAACTTCTTCTTTATTAAAAAAATCGCTTTTTAATTCAGCCAACGTTTTCTCCGCCTATATGATCTTCCATCTCTATAGGATTTACGTTTATCGCCAGATAAACCAAGATAAAATTCTTTAACATCTGGATTTTCTCTTAACTCTTCTGCAGGCCCATCCATTACAACTCTTCCACTTTCTAAAATATAACCAAAATGTGCAAACCTTAAAGCCACATTTGTATTTTGCTCAGCAAGAAGAAAAGATACACCTTCTTTTTCATTTAGTTTTTTAACAATTTCAAATATTTCTTCAACAAGCTGTGGAGCTAAACCCATACTAGGTTCGTCAAGTAAAACAGTTTCAGGTTTTGACATTAAAGCCCTTCCAATAGCACACATTTGCTGTTCTCCACCTGAAGTATACCCTGCTTGACTTTTTCTTCTTTGTTTAAGTCTTGGGAAATAGCTATAAACCATATCTAAGTCTTCAAGCACCCTCTTTTTTCCCTCTTTCCTTGTATATGCTCCAGTCAGTAGATTTTCTTCAACAGTTAAATGTTCAAAACAATGCCGGCCTTCCATTACTTGAATTACACCTGATTTTACTAAATCTGATGGATTTAACCTATCTATTTTTTCATTTCTATAAGTTATCACTTTATTGGATATTTTTATGAAAAGAAGCGCTCCATCCGAAGACCATGACGACTATGAATTAATGAGGACGTTAAATGAGCAGTATGAGTCTAATTTTCTAAGATTTCAAAAGCTCTGGTTCGGGCAGGATTCTGATCAGCTGGCCGAAATTGAAAAAAAACGTCAGGACGAACCAAACTTATAAAGACGGAGATAGTGAGGTATCCTTAAGGTTTTACCTATGTTTTTGGCTTTATGAATAATGATAAGTTTGATGTGTCTGAACCTTGGGAAAGTACTAATCAGGACTGGTGGGATTGGTACGTTACTCTAGCGCACAACGACGAAAATTTAAAACAAAGATTTTCATACCGTTTACCCAAAGTGCTGACAGAAGCGGCTGCGGGCGGACTACCCATTGAGGAAATTCATTCCGAGTACTCTGTTTCAGATGCCGAGGTTACAAAGTTTCGTGAGGATGGGTTTATTAAATTAAAGAATGTCTTTCCGGCCTCTACGATTGGAATTCTACGTCGTCAGCTAATTTCAGAAGTTAAGAAACGTTTTAAGACGAATGAAAAACAAAAGCAGAAGTTTTTGAGCCTTGATCTTATCTGGGAAAAAAATCAAGTTATCAAGGAATTTGTTGTAAACAAGAGGTTAGCTGGCATTGTTGGTCGACTATTGGGAGTCAATGCTGTTAGGTTATACCACGACAACGTTCTTTCAAAAGAGCCAGGGTGCGGTAGAACTCCATGGCATTACGATACTCATCATTTTCCGATCGCAACGAGCAATGTTGTTACTGCATGGATTCCTGCTCAAGCAATACCTATTGAGATGGGGCCGCTCACTTTTGCAAAACCGATTAATGCACATACGTTTGTGGAGCATTTGAGGTTTAGCAAAGAAGACACAGCATATGATCAGGATGTTTGGAAAATATTCCAGAACAGAAGAGAAATTGAAATTGATTGTCAACCCTATGAAATTGGTGAAGTTAGTTTTCACCATAATTTATCTTTTCACAGTGCTTCACCGAATCTGACTGACGAAAGTCGCTTAGTTTTAGCAAACACGTATTTTGAGGATGGTGCTAAGTTAGTAGATGAGCCGACCATGGTTTCTGGAGATTGGCAACAATTTATTCCGGATACGAATCCTGGCCAGATAATTCGTACCAAACGTAATCCTATATGTTGGGAGGTTTAGTTGCTGTGACGAAAACATTTTTAAACAGTTGTGAGCATTGGAGTGAAAAATATGTCGAGGAGATGCATAATTTTTACAAATTAGCCTATCTTGATTACGCAAAACTTGCAAATTCTCTAAAATGGGCTGATATCTTTCTTAGGATGAGAGGAAAATTAGGTAATGAGTCACTGAAGATATTAGATGTAGCCTGTGGTTCTGGAATGTTTCCCACTGCATTACAACGCGTTCTCTCAGAAAAAGACAAACTAGCAACTATAAATTATTCATTGCTTGACCCGTCTAAATTTGCGATCGATGAAACAAAAAAGAAGCTGATTCCTCCCTTTCGCTTATCCAAAGAATTTAATACAAGGCTGCAAGACTTTAATTCTGTTGATGTGTTTCACATCTCATGGGCAATCCATGCACTTTATGCGGTACCGAAAAATGAATTAAAAGTAAGTTTAGAAAAGTTTTATTCTTCATTCAAGGAAATTGGATTTATTGCGCATGCATGCAGTGATGCTCACTATATAAAATTTTACAATCTTTACATTCGGGATTGTCATAACGGTACCCTTCCAGCATTTTGTTCGGCAGAAGATATTATTAAAATATTTGACTTCCTGGGAATTAAATATGATGTGCAGTATATCGAGTACATCAATACTGCTGAGTATCATGACAACTTAACTGTTGAGGCTTACCTACAGCGATGTCTTTTTGATGATACAATAAGAATGAGCGACATGAGAGAGTATAATTTAATTGGCGACTATTTAGATTCTTGCTCTTCGACAGGGAAATGGTTGTTTCCGCAAAGAGTCGCTTTAGTCGAATTGAAAAAGTGTATTGGTTGATGTGTTTAGAAATGAAGGTTGTAAGTATTGGAAACTAGCTGGTTACGGGAATTAAGAAGAGGCAAGAAACCAGATAGTGGAAAACTTGTGGAGCATCTTCAGAGACTACATCAGGAAAATCCTGGGTTCACAGAAAAATATAGCACGAACTGTGTTGATGCCGCCGGAATGAACACATATCAGTGGTTGGCTGAAGTAATTGAAAAGGAAGATCACAAGGAGATTCTCGATCTAGCCTGTGGTAGCGGGCCATTACTTTCTCATTGCCATGATAAGTTTGGTGGGAATCTCTCACTGACTGGGGTTGATATGAGTCAGGCTGAACTTAATCTTGCAGAGAAACGCTTGCCCGATACTGCAACGCTTGTTCAGGCAAAAGCCCAAAATTTAGAATTTATTGGCGATGAAGAAATAGATGTTGTTCTCTGTCATTGGGCTTTGACTCTCATGGATCCTGTTGGACCTGTTTTGGAGGAGGTTTCACGAGTTTTGAAGCCGGGTGGAACTTTTGCTGCCATAGTTGATGGAGACAAATCTTTCTCTCAAGAATATGAAGATGTCAGCGCACTTATATATTCGTGGGTGGGGAAAGCTCATGAGAATTATGGGAAATATGATATGGGGGATGAAAGAATACGTCGTAAAGAAACTCTGAAAAAATTAGTAGAGCACTACTTTAAAAAAGAAGAAGTGGTAATTCAGCAAAAACTTTTCTCCGTTTTTGGAACACCGGCTAAGTTAGCAAAGAATGTTGCAAATTTTTTCTATGCCTCATATGCACTCCCTGAAAATATGAAGCCTTCTTTATTGCATGATTTACGGGATTATTTTAAATCTAATGAAAAGATTTTGAATCAAGAGTTTCGAATGCCAATAAACAGACTTGTTGTTCGGGGCTGATTGCATGTCTTCAGTTTATAAATTAAGAGATTTTGAGAAAAAAAAAACACGTAAAAAAACGAAAGGATGGCACCACCGTTGAAACGAGATTCGTGTGAGGAGGAGCTACGTCTTCGTAATGAGTGTAAGCGTGGGTTAGGGTTAGGTCCTAGAGATTGCTATTCGGACACACAAAAGGAGTTCTGTGCAAAGGAGGAGTACAAATTACGACTCTGTTTATCTCTTCTTTCGTGTTACAAGTACGCTAAAGTTCTGTACGATAGTGATCAACCACGCAAACGAAGAGTCAACGCAAATAAGGGCTTACAGAAGTGCCTTCGTCAGAATCATTTAAGAGAGCTCGAATGTAAACGTGGACTAGCGTGAATTATTAATTAACTCTGTTCAAAAATTCCTATTTATTTACTAGGGCAACTTACTTACTACTTTACTTTTATCTCCTTCTTTGCACTCACACACTACTAACGCTTGCAGCCTTTTCTGAACCTGCTC